>NNBV01001101.1_pt1 | contig 25950 bp, 27 predicted proteins | sample 1173771 | NCBI WGS metagenome assembly NNBV01 (sample SAMN07173938, study PRJNA388173) | plant metagenome | isolation source: symbiotic tissue sample KVS11 | place: Norway: Troms, Kvaloya island | reverse complement strand
GCCGCAGACCTCCCAGAGCCGTTCGACGGCCGGGCGACCCTGCGCCAGTGCCCGGATCTCGGGGTCCTTCGCCAGGATTTCGAGCGTGGTCATGTCTTCGGCGATCAGCGCGCGCGTCAGCCCCTGCTCGGTCGGCTGCAGGTTCAGGCTGTCGAGGAGCCGCTCGATCGAGTGGAAATCGAGATCGGTGTTGCGCCACTGCAGCTGCCGGACCGGTTCGAAGCGGTGGTTCTCGATCGCCTCGACGAGATCGCCCTCGAAGGGCGGGCAGCGGCCCGAGGTGCCGAAGGTGCCGTCGCGCAGATGGCGCCCGGCCCGTCCGGCGATCTGGCCGAACTCGGCGGGGTTGAGCTTGCGGAACTGATGGCCGTCATATTTCTTGTCGGCCGCGAAGGCGATGTGATCGACATCGAGATTGAGGCCCATGCCGATGGCGTCGGTGGCGACGAGATAGTCGACGTCGCCGGACTGGTAGATCTCGACCTGGGCATTTCGCGTGCGCGGGCTCAAAGCGCCCAGCACGACGGCGGCGCCGCCCTTCTGCCGCCGGATCAGCTCGGCGATGGCGTAGACCTCCTCCACCGAGAAGGCGACGATGGCGGAGCGGGGGCTAAGCCGCGTGATCTTGCGGTCGCCGGCGAAGACGAGCTGTGACAGGCGCGGCCGGGTCACGACATTGACGCCGGGGATGAGCTGTTCGATCACCGGTTTCATCGTGCCGGCGCCGATCAGCATGGTCTCGGCCCGGCCGCGCCGGTTGAGCAGCCGGTCGGTGAAGACATGGCCGCGATCGAGATCGGCGGCGAGCTGGATCTCGTCGATCGCGACGAAATCGACGGCGAGGTCGCGCGGCATCGCCTCGACGGTGCAGACCCAGAAGCGCGGCCGCGCCGGCTTGATCTTCTCCTCGCCGGTGACGAGCGCGACCGCATCGACGCCGGCCTTCTCGACGACGCGGGCATAGACCTCGCGCGCCAGCAGGCGCAGTGGCAGGCCGATCATGCCGGTTGGATGGGCGACCATCCGCTCGATCGCGAGATGCGTCTTGCCGGTGTTGGTCGGGCCCAGCACCGCGGTGACGCCGTTGGCGCGGACCGAGGGGGGGAGGGAGCGCGGAGGAAGCAAGTCGCAGCCGATCGTGACGGTGAAACCAGAGCATGATGCCAAAAAGCGGGATCCGGCTTTCAGACGACATCCTGCTCCAACTCCTCGATGAGAGATGGATTCAGGTTTTCGGCGGCTCTAGGAAGCGGAACGAGTCCTGAACGAAGCGGGCCCGAATCGCTGACTCCGGCGGAATCGGGCTTTGTTCGCCACGGAACCTCGCGGAGCCGCGAATTTGCGCCACGCTCTCTGGAATCGGAACATCGGCATCGTCAGCCTCTCTTGCATCAAGGGGTCGACAGCCGCCGGCCGCTTCCCTTGCGCGAGACTATCTAAGCGCTCTTTGCCGCGAAACGAGGGGCTTTGTTTTCGCGATCGGCGAATGCCGCCGCGATCAGCCGAAAAATGCCGAAAACACCTCGGCCGCCTCGTCGGGGGCCTCGACATGGACGAAATGCCCGGCGTTCTCGCAGAAGCTGACTTCGGCCTTGTCGAAATGCTCGGGCACGAAGGCCGCCCATTCGGATTTCAGGATCGGGTCGTGTCGGCCCCAATGAACCCGTGTCGGCTGATGGATGCGCACGGACGGGGTGGGGTGCCCATCGATCGCGGCGAGCCGCGCCGCGTTCTGGCTGCGATACCAATCGAAGCCGCCGCGCAGGTTGCCCGGTTTCATGAAGTTGTCGATCCAGAGGTCGAGTGCCGGATCGAAGGCGTCCTTGCGGTGACACCAATGCGACAGGAAATGCGAGAAATACAGCGCGCAGCTCTGGCGGCTCAGGCCGATGAGCGCCTCGGCCAGCGGCAGTTGCTGGAAGGACTGATACCAGACTTCGTTGACATGGCCGTCATGGACCCAGCGCTCGGCGATGCTCTGGGTCGGGCAGTTGAAGAACAGCAACCGATCGACGAGCTGCGGATGACGCCGCGCCAGGGCCTGGGCCGCATAGGCGCCGACATCATGGCCGACGACGCCGACCGACTCCAGGCCAAGCGCCGCGATCAGCGAGGCCATGTCGTCGGCATGGCTGTTGGCGCCGACATCGGCGCGCGGCGTGGCCGATTTGGCGCTGTCGCCGAAGCCGCGCAGATCGGGCGCGATCAGCCGGAAATCGCCATGCAGCCGGTTCATCAGGGGCAGCCAGGTCGCCCAGAATTCGGGCCAGCCGTGCAGCAGCAGCACCGGGGTTCCGGAGCCGATCTCGGCAACATGCAGCGTCGTGTCACGCACCGCGATCTGGCGATGGCGCAGACCCGGCGGAGTGGCGAAGTCGCTGGACATGATGTCTCCCGAAGGTCGTTTTGCGTAAGGCTAGCGCCTGGCCTGCCGATGCCGCAATCGCCGTGCGACGCATGAGTGCGATGCAATCAGGCTTCTCCACAGGCGCAGGCCTCGCGGCGCCCTGTTCTTCACAGCATCGGACCGAAGATCGCGCTCGGCCCGATGCTTCAGTGGTTTGGATGGCGGCACTGGCCGTGGTCGGCCAACGCCTCGATGATGGCGCAGTCGCAGGCGGCGACGCCGCCCGAGCAGGTCGCGGCGATGCGTTCGAGCTCCTTTTCGAGGGAGCGCAGCCGGGCGATCTTGTGGCGGACCTCGTCGAGATGGGCGACGGCGATGGCATGGGCATCGTCGCAGGCCATCGCCGGATTGTCGGAGAGCTTGAGCAGTGTCCGGATCGCATTGACGGCGAAGCCGAGATCGCGCGCATGCTTGATGAAGGCGAGGCGCTCGACATGGCGGCGGCCATAGCGGCGCTGGTTGCCCTCCGAGCGCTCGGGCGGCGGCAGCAGTCCGACCTGCTCGTAATAGCGGATCGTCTCGACCTTGACCCCGGTGCGTTCGGCAAGCGTGCCGATCGGAACGATAGGATCGATGTTGGCCGCTGGCCGCATGGTGCCGTCTCCAAAACCTGTAGGACCTGCAGATCATATATGGTCGGGAACGCATCTTCGCCTGGCCCGGCCGAAGCCGATGCCCCACAAGAGATTTCGAGGCGACCCTGGCAAGCGCAACCGCAGAGCTTATCCTCGCAAGCATCAAAACCATGACAAGGCACCAGGCAAGAGCCTGACCCATAGACACATCTTTTCGAGTCAGCCTCTCAGGATGAGGGCTGGGAATGCAATTGGGACAAGGGAGATTGCGATGGCGGGCGACTGGTCGGATCTGACGAAGCGCGTGGCGAAGGGCATTGCCGAGGTCCGCAAGACGACCGGCTCGGAGCTTGTCGCCGAGAGCCTGCCCGTCGCGCTGGCGGGGCGCGTGCCGGCCGGCCCGGTGATCCAGCATCGTCGCCGCCGGGCGGAAGGCACGCATCGCTTCGTGCTGATCCTGCCGTTCGGCGAGGGCGAGGTCCGCGTCGAGCTCGAGCCGCAGGACTATGCCTCGTTGACGCGCGAGATGGTGCGCTTCTGGAATGAGCAGGGGCCGGAAGCCTCGAAGCCGCCCGAGCCGTTGGCCGATGGCGAGACCGGCACGGAATAGTCGGTAGGCAGCTCGACGCGAATTCGCTATCGACGAATCCAGCACCTCGCCCCCGCACCGACCGAGACCCGCAATGGCCCACTGGCTCGTCAAGTCCGAACCTTCGAAATGGTCCTGGGAGCAGCAGCTCGCCGCCGGCCCTTCGGGCACGCATTGGGACGGCGTCAAGAACCACACCGCCAAGCTGCATCTGATGGCGATGAAGCAGGGCGAGCAGGTCTTCTTCTACCATTCGAACGAGGGCCTCGAGGTTGTCGGCATCGTCGAGGTGATCAAGGAGGCCTATAACTGGATTCCAGGCGAGCCCTGGGTTCTGGTCGATTTCAAGGCCGTGAAGCCGCTGCCGAAGCCGGTGACGCTGGCGCAGGTCAAGGCCGAGCCGAAGCTGGCGAGGATGTCGCTGGTCACCTCGTTCCGGCTCTCGGTCCAGCCCGTCGCCGATGACGAATGGGACCTCGTCTGCAAGATGGGCGGGCTGTAGTCCGTGATGGCTTTGCGCGGAAACACGCCGTCATTCCGGACAAGCCGCGCAGCGGCGCAGATTCGGAATCCATCATAGGACTCGGCCAGTGCCCTCCGATGGATTCCGGGTCTCCGCTTCGCTCCGCCCGGAATGACGCGGAGGTTCACGGGATATGTCGGCTTCTCGACTGCCCGCATGCCCCTCTCTACCCCGAAAGTGCGAGCCTGCTGTGGCTTGCCGCCGGGCGCCTGCTCCTTATGATGCGGGCAATTCCAGGGAAGCGGACTTGACGCGCGCAGAGTGCCGGGCCGGCTCCAAAACACGAAAAAATGCGGTCAAAGCCTGAAACGGCCCAAGCCCGAAACGGCCCAAGTCTGGGGAGACGCCTGCCATGACCGAGATCATTTACGACGTGCCGGCCACCTGGGCCAAGAAGGCCTGGCTGAACGATGCCAAGTACAAGAAGATGTACGCCGCCTCGATCAAGGATCCCGACAAGTTCTGGGGCGAGCACGGCAAGCGGATCGACTGGTTCAAGCCCTACACCAAGGTCCGCAACACCAGCTACAAGCCGGGCAAGGTCTCGATCAAATGGTACGAGGACGGCACCACCAACGTCGCCTATAACTGCGTCGATCGGCATCTGGCGACGCGCGCCAAGCAGACCGCGATCATCTGGGAGGGCGACGACCCCTCGGAATCGAAGAAGATCTCCTACGGGCAGCTCTATACCGAGGTCTGCAAGTTCGCGAACGTGCTCAAGGCGCAGGGCGTCAAGAAGGGCGACCGCGTCACGATCTACCTGCCGATGATCCCGGAAGCCGCCTACGCCATGCTGGCCTGTGCCCGCATCGGCGCGATTCACTCGGTGGTGTTCGGCGGCTTCTCGCCGGATTCACTCGCCAGCCGCATCGAGGACTCCGATTCGAAGATCGTCATCACCGCCGATGAGGGCCTGCGCGGCGGTCGTGCCGTCCCGCTGAAGAAGAACGTCGATGCCGCCAGCGACAAGGTCAAGGGCGGGATCCCCACGGTCATCGTGGTCAAGCGCACCGGCGGCCACGTCACCATGCAGGACGGCCGCGACCTCTGGTATCACGATGAGGCGGCCAAGGCCTCGGGCCACTGCCCCCCGGCCGAGATGAAGGCGGAGGATCCGCTCTTCCTGCTCTACACCTCGGGCTCGACCGGCAAGCCCAAGGGCGTGCTGCACACCACGGCAGGCTATCTCGTCTACACCGCGATCACCCACCAATACGTCTTCGACTACCATGATGGCGACGTCTACTGGTGCACGGCCGATGTCGGCTGGGTGACCGGCCACAGCTACATCCTCTACGGGCCGCTCGCCAATGGCGCGACGACGCTGATGTTCGAGGGCATCCCGACCTATCCGACGATCTCGCGCTTCTGGGAGGTCATCGACAAGCACAAGGTCAACACCTTTTACACCGCCCCGACCGCGATCCGCTCGCTGATGGGCGCGGGCGAGGAGCCGGTGAAGAAGACCAAGCGCAAATCGCTGCGCCTGCTCGGCTCCGTCGGCGAGCCGATCAATCCGGAAGCCTGGGAGTGGTATCACCGCGTCGTCGGCGACCGCCGCTGCCCGATCGTCGACACCTGGTGGCAGACCGAGACCGGCGGCATCCTGATCACCCCGCTGCCGGGCGCGACCAAACTCAAGCCGGGCTCGGCGACGCGGCCCTTCTTCGGCGTGAAGCCCGAGATCGTCGATGCCGAGGGCAAGGTGTTGGAGGGGGCCTGCGAGGGCAACCTCGTCATCGCCGAGAGCTGGCCCGGTCAGATGCGCACGGTCTATGGCGACCACAAGCGCTTCGAGGAAACCTATTTCGCGACCTATCCGAACAAGTATTTCACCGGCGACGGCTGCCGGCGCGATGCCGACGGCTATTACTGGATCACCGGCCGCGTCGACGACGTGATCAACGTTTCCGGCCACCGCATGGGCACGGCCGAGGTCGAATCGGCGCTGGTCGCGCATCCGTCCGTCTCGGAAGCTGCGGTCGTCGGTTACCCGCACGACATCAAGGGCCAGGGCATCTATGCCTATGTCACGCTGATGACCGGCGAGAAGCCGAGCGAGGCGCTTCGCAAGGACCTCGTCGCCTATGTCCGCAAGGAGATCGGCCCGATCGCCTCGCCCGACCTGATCCAGTTCGCGCCGGGCCTGCCCAAAACCCGCTCCGGCAAGATCATGCGCCGCATCCTGCGCAAGATCGCTGAGGACGAGTTCGGCGCGCTCGGCGACACCTCGACGCTCGCCGACCCGGCCGTGGTCGACGACCTCATCGAGAACCGGCAGAACAAGCGGGCGGGGTAAAGGTTCGGTTTGTGGTGACCGGGCTTATCCTAGCCCGCAAACCACCGCCGTTATTCCGGGCTTGACCCGGGATCCATCGTAGGACGCGACGTTGCCCTACGATGGATCCCGGAGCTCCGCTTCGCTGCGTCCGGGATGACGGCGGTGGTTCACGGCCTGACTGTCCGGCCGATTCACACAGCCGCCGCCAGCACATCGATCTCGACCTTGAACGCCGGCAGGGTGAAGCCCGAGATGATCATCCGCGTCGAGGCGGGCGGCGGCGTCGCGCGGTCATGCCTTGCGGCCGCGCCGGGAACCAGATCGCGCGCTGCGGGTTCGCAAGCGAAACCCGCTGGGCTATGGACGAAGCGTGATCATGCTCATGTCACGTTCACAGGGATCGTCTAGAATCCATCTATAAAGGGCCTCGCAATCGTCAGGCCCGCACCGCATGATCGATCGGAACCGACGCCTCATGACCAAGAAGACCGCGACCATGGCCATGACCCTCAAGGCCGCCGGCCTCTTGCCGCTGCTGGCGCTGGCCGCCTGCGCGGGATCGCAGCGCTTCACCGGCGGCCCCACCTCCGGTTCGCAGCAGGCCTATGGCCAGCCGACCCTGCAGCCCGCGCCGCCGATCAGCTCCGCTCCGGTGACCTCCGAGCCGCTGCCTCCACCGGGCGGTTATCCGCAGGGCGGCTACCCCGTCGCATCGGCGCAGCCCGGCGCGTTGCCGCCGCCGCAGGACCCCTATTACACCCCCGGCGCACCGGGCATGCCGCAGCAGACGCCGCCTCCCGCGGCGCCGCAGGTCAGCGAAATCCCGACCTTGCGCGGCGGCAGCGGCGAAATCGCCACGCTCGGCGCCGGCGCCGCCAGCACACGTCCCCCTGTCAGCTCGCGTGATGGCATCATTGGCAACTGGACCGCCAAGGAAGCAACCGGCGGCTCCTGCAAGGTGCAGCTGTCGAGTTCACCGGCGCTCGACCTCTACCGCGCCAACGCTGCCGGCTGCGCCAATCGCGACCTGCAGAAGGTCAACGCCTGGGATTACCGCGACGGCGAGGTTTATCTCTACCAGCAGGGCGGCACCGTCGTGGCGCGGTTGCGCGCGAGCGGCGGCGGCGCGATGGACGGCGCCGTGACCAAGTCGGGCGCCGCGCTCTCGCTCAGCCGGTAAGGCCTCGGTTCCAGGTTTGACGCGCTCCCGCTCACGCCCCCATTGAGCGGCCGAAGAAGGCCGGACGCCATAACCGGCGCTGCAGTGACAGCGCCATCGCCGCGAAGCCGCGCGCCGTGTCGAGCGCCTCGTCGAGGATGGTGAAGGGCGTCGGGCCGCCCGTCGAGACCACGCCCTCGACATCGGCATAGCCGCCCGCCAGATCCGCCTCGAATCGCTGCGCCAGCCGCCGCATCGCGGCGTTTTCCGGCAGGCAGGTCATGTAGAGAGTGCGGATGCCGCGGTTGCGCGCGGCTGTGATCAGGCGCCCGAACAGCGTGCCGCCGATGCTGCGCCGGCGCCATCCGCTCTCGACGCTGAAGGCCGCCTCGCCGGTCTGAGCGACGATGTCCTCCAGGCCGCGCAGTTCGGCGGCGCCCCTGACCTCGCCATCCTCGATATAGGCATAGACCAGGCCGCCCACCCCGAAGGTGGTGACGGCATAGGTCTCGAGGAAGCTGTCGTTGACGGCCGTGCCGAAGCGCTCGCGACGGGTCACCCCGTCGAGCCTGAGCAGATGCGCCTTGAACAGGTCGCGTTCCGTGGGCCAGAGCCGGCGGATTTCGCCATGGCCGGTCGTCGTGCCGGCCTTCTTTGTACGTGTCACGTGATCATCTCCTGCGAACAGCGCTGGATGCGCGCGGCCGACCAGGAGGCGAATCTTCCCTAACTCACCCGGAAAATGGCGTTTTGACCACGAAATACAAGAGCGATGACGTCACCGGCTGCCTCAATTGCAGACAAGGTGAACGGCGCGACGGCAGTCCCGCCTGCTCCGTTCCCTCATTCGCGGTCGATCGGCCAGGCCTTGAACACATCGAGCGCCTCGCAGGCCCGCGCCTGCTCCGCCAGCGCCGGCCAGCGCTCCTCCGGCACGACATCGGGAATGACGAAGCGGCAGAAGCCCCAGGCGATCGCGGCCGCGATGTCGCAGGGCAGCAGCTCTGGACCGGCCGTCAGCTCGCCGCGCGCGGCCGCCGCGTCGAGCAGGTCGAGTGCGGTGTGCAGCTGCGCGACGATGCGCTCCTGCCAGGGCGCGTAGCGCTGGGCTTCAGGCCGCTTGCGCTCGTATTCCACCGAGACCGCCTTGTCGGCGGCGACGATGCCGATGCCGGTCAGCGCCAGGTCGCGCGTCCGCGCGCTGCCCTCGACCGGCCGCAGCGAGCGACCGGCGACATCCTCGAAATGCTGGATGATCAGCAGGGATTCGCTGATGACCGTGCCGTCATCGGCAACCAGGCTCGGGGCCTTGATCAGCGGATTGATCGCCGCGAATTCATCCATGTGCCGGAAGACCGAGACCGAGCGATGCTCGAAAGCGACGCCCAGCAGCGTGCCGGTGACGGCGGCGCGGCGGACATAGGGGCTATCCAGCATTCCCACGAGCAGCATCGTCCACCTCCGTTGCGTTGGACAGGGAGATTGCCGGCGACGGCGTGTAATGCCACGCCAAATCGCGTGATGTCTTGGATCACGCCGGTTGATGCGCTGCGGCTTGCGTCTCGAATCCCGGCGTGAAACCGAGCGTGACGCCACGCTCCCGCGCCGCGATCTGACACGGGTCCCAGTAGGGCGTCCCGCCGAAACGCTCCACAAGCAGGTCGATCAGGACCCGGACTTTGCCCGGCACATAGGCGCCCGGCGGTCTCACCACATAAAGGGCGTGCTCCTGCATCGGGTAGTCCCAAAGCAGCGGCACGAGCGAGCCGTCGCGGATCGCCTCGCTCGCGATGAAGGTCGGCAACAGTACGATGCCGAGCCCCGCCTTCGCCCAGGCCAGCAGGGTTTCACCGCTGTCGGTGCGCAGCCGGCCGGTCGGCCTGACGGACACCGTGCGTTTGCCGACTCTGAACGTCCAGTCGGGCGTGCTGGTGCCGGTGTAGAGCAGGCATGCGTGAGGCGCGAGGTCGGGCGGAGTCTCGGGAGTCCCGTTCGCCGCCAGATAATCGGGGCTGGCTAGGATGACGGCGTGGACGGGCGCGATCCGGCGCGCGACGAGGCTCGAATCCTTGAGCGTCCCGATCCGGATCGCCGCATCGAAGCGCTCGCCGATCAGGTCGACATAGCGGTCGCTCGCCTCGGCATCGATCTCCAGGCGAGGGTGGCGCAAGGCGAGTTCGCCCAGCACCGGGGCGACATGGCGGTTGCCGAAGGTCAGCGGCATTGACAGGCGCAGGCGTCCCGAAACGCCCGAGGCCTGCGCGACGGATTCGCGCGCCGCGACGAGATCGGCGAGGATGCGCTCGCTGCGCGCCTTGAATTCGAGGCCGGCCTCGGTCGCGGCCACGCCGCGCGTCGTCCGGCTCAGCAGCCTCGTGCCGAGATCGGCCTCCAGCCGCGAGATCCTGCGGCTGACGACCGACTTGGCCAGGCCGAGATGATCGGCTGCCCGGCCGAAACCACCGCTCTCGACCACGGCGATGAAGCTGCGGATGTCGTCGAGCTCGGACATCGCGTTCCTCCTGAAGCAACAGTGTGGTGCGAGTTATGCGCGTTTCGATGCGTTTGGTGAACCTCTATGTTGCCGCCATCGTCTTCAACCAGCGTGACAGGATCACCATCATGGCTTCCGTTCTCGTCCTCAACAGCAGCGCTTCCGGCCCGGATTCCGTGTCGCGGCAGCTCGTTCAGGCCACTGTCGATCAATTGCGCGGCAAGAACCCCGGGCTGAGCGTGGTCGAGCGCGACCTCGGCGCCGACCCCGTGCCCCATCTCAGCATCGCGACGACGGCCGCGCTGCGCGCCGGCGAGACCGCCACGGCCGCCCAGGTCGAGGCCCGCGCCTTTTCCGACGCGCTGATCGCCGAACTCAAGGCCGCCGACACCGTGGTCATCGGCGCGCCGATGTATAACTTCGGCATCCCCTCGACGCTGAAGACCTGGTTCGACTATGTGCTGCGCGCCGGGCTGACCTTCAAATACAGCGAAGCCGGCCCCGAAGGCCTGGTCACCGGCAAGCGCGCCATCGTCGTGCTCAGCCGCGGCGGCCTCTACAGCTCGGGCCCGGCCCAGCCGATGGACTCGCAAGAGCCGCATCTGCGCACCATGCTCGGCTTCATGGGCATCACCGACGTCACCTTCATCCGCGCCGAGAAGCTGGGCTACGGCCTCGAGGCGCGCGAGCAGGCGATCAATGATGCGCAGGCCGAGCTCGCCAAGCTCGCCGCCTGATCCAGCCTTCGCAGGCTAGAGCATTTTCCGATCCGGCGGGATCGTTCAAATGCTCTAGATCCTTGTTTTATCGCGTTTTCTTCACGCGAACCGGTATCCACTTCGCTTGAAAACGCTCTAACGAAAAACGCCCGCCCCGGGAGACCGGAGCGGGCGTTTTGGTGCCGGGAAAGCGCGGATCGTTCAGGCGCTCTCGCCGACCGCCTGCAGATAGAGGTCGAGGATCGCCTCCTCCTCGGCGCGCTCATTGGCGTCGCGCTTGCGGATGGCGATGACCTTTCTGAGCACCTTGACGTCGTAGCCGTTGCCCTTGGCCTCGGCATAGACCTCCTTGATGTCGTCGGAGATGGTCTTCTTCTCTTCCTCGAGACGCTCGATGCGCTCCACGATGCTCTTGAGCTGGTCGCCCTGAACCGGTTCGTCCATCTGATGTCCTTCTCGATGGTGGGAGATTTGGCCGGAGGGTTCGCATCGCGCGGCCCCTGCCGTCAAGCCGCAACCGGGCAAGGGTGGCGATCTCTCAACAGTCGCGTAGACAGGGCGGGGCGGGCAGGGCGCGCATCCGGCGCGGCCTCGAAAAGTATGATTAATTCGACAGAAGCCTGATGACGTCCGCCGCCCCGCGACTTAAAAGAATCAGCAACGAAAGACGATCCGATCGACGGAACGGTTGGCGAAACGGGGCGGCCTTGCAGCGATCCAACGACCTGGCTGACCGCAACCTGGCTGACGCGATGCGCGCTGATGCCCGTACGATCTTCGACGCAGCCGTGGCGCGCGCCCATCCCGCCGGCTGCCTTCCGCAGCATTTGCCGCAACCGCCTGAAACCGGACGCCTGATCCTGCTGGCCGCCGGCAAGGCCGCCGGGAGCATGACCGCGCTGGCCGAGGCGCATTATCTCGATGCGGGGTTCCCGCCCGAGCGTCTCCTCGGCCACGCGGTCGCGCGCCATGGCTACGAGACCAAGACGCGCCATATCCCGATGGTCGCGGCCGGCCATCCGGTGCCGGACCAGGGCAGCATCGACAGCGCCACCCGCGCGCTCGAACTGGCGGCGTCCGCGACAGCCGACGACCTCGTGCTCGTGCTGCTCTCGGGCGGCGGCTCGGCCAACTGGGTCGCGCCGGCAGGCTCCCTGACGCTCGCCGAAAAGCAGGCGGTCAACAAGGCCCTGCTGCGCTCGGGCGCGCCGATCGGCGAGATGAACATCGTCCGCAAGCGTCTGTCTCGGATCAAGGGCGGCCGGCTCGCTCTGGCGGCTGCGCCGGCGCGGCTGCTGACGTTGGCGATCTCCGACGTGCCCAATGACGAGCCCACCGCGATCGCGTCCGGCCCCACCGTCGCCGATCCCTCGACGATGCAACAGGCCCGCGCCATCGTCGCGCGCTACGGTCTAGATCTCCCGGCGGCGGCCAAGGCGCTGCTCGACGACGATTCCAGCGAAACGCCCAAGCCAGGTCACGATGCCTTCGCCCGCACGGAATTCCGCATCGTCGCGCGTCCCGCGGACGCCATCGCCGCCGCCCATGCCGCCGCTGTCGCCGCCGGCTACGACGTCCATGATCTCGGCCCCGATGTCGAGGGCGAGGCCCGGGACGTCGCCGCCCGCCACGCCAAGCTCGCACTGTCGCTCCAGCGCGAGGGTCGGCGCGCCGCGATCCTCTCGGGCGGGGAACTCACCGTGACCTTGCGCGGCAGGGGCCGTGGCGGCCCGAACCAGGAATATGCGCTGGCGCTCGCCGTCGCGCTCGATGGCGCGCCGGGCATCGTCGCGCTCTGCGGCGACACCGACGGCACCGATGGCGGCGGCGGCGAGGCGACCGACCCTGCCGGCGCGATGATCGATGAAACCACGCTCGCACGCGCCGGAGCGCTCGGCCTCTTTCCTGCCCGATCCCTGGACGACAACGATTCGACCGGCTTCTTCGAGACGCTGGGCGACCTGCTGCGAACCGGCCCGACCCTGACCAACGTCAACGACTGCCGCGTCATCCTGATCGAGCCTTGCTGATCGAACCTTGCTGATCGAACCCGAGCGATGAACCGCATTCAACGATCGATCCTGCGCCTGGCCCTGCTGGCCGGCGGCCTGCTCGCGGGGGCAGCCCCGGCCTGGGCGGATTTGCGCATGTGCAACACCACCGGCAGCCGCGTCGGCGTGGCGATCGGCTATCGCGATGCGCAAGGCTGGACCACGGAAGGCTGGTGGAACATCGGGCCGCGCGCCTGCGAGACACTGCTGCGCGGCACGCTGGCAGCGCGCTTCTACTACGTCCACGCGATCGACTACGACCGTGGCGGCGAATGGACCGGCAAATCCGTGATGTGTACCCGCAATAAGGAATTCACCATTCGCGGGATAGAAGATTGTCTGGCTCGCGGCTACGACCGCGCCGGCTTCTTCGAGGTCGACACCGGCGAGCAGAAAAGCTGGACGATCCAGCTCACCGACACCACCGGCAGCGCGCCCGCGCGGCCCTGAGGAACACGTCCATGAAGCGCGAGCGCCGCATCAAGATCATTGCCACGCTGGGGCCGGCGTCCTCCACCCCGGAGATGTGCGCGAAGCTGTTTGCGGCCGGCGTCGATGTCTTCCGCATCAATATGAGCCACACCCAGAAGGAGACGCTGCCGGAGAAGGTGGCGATGCTGCGGGTGCTCGAAACCCAGTTCCGCCGCCCTGTCGGCATCCTCGCCGATCTCCAGGGCCCCAAGCTGCGCGTCGGCGCCTTTGGCGGCGATGGCGGCGTGACGCTGGAGAACGGCACCCGCTTCACGCTCGATTCCGATCCCGCGCCCGGCACGCTCAAGCGCGTCCACCTGCCCCACCCGGAAATCCTGAGCGCGCTCGAACCCGGCCACACCCTGATCCTCGACGACGGCAAGCTCAGGCTCATCGTCGAGAAGGCGAGCCCGACACAGGCCGTGACGCGCGTCGTCGTCGGTGGCCGGCTGTCCTCGCGCAAGGGCGTCAGCCTGCCCGACACCACCATCGCCGTCTCGGCCATGACCGACAAGGATCGCTCGGATGCCGAGGCCGCGGCCGAAGCGGGCGTCGACTGGATCGCCTTGTCCTTCGTGCAGCGGCCCGAGGACATGGCCGATCTGCGCAAGATCGTGCGCGGCCGGGCCCTGGCGCTCGCGAAGATCGAGAAGCCGCAGGCGCTGATCCGCCTCGAGGAGATCATCGACGCCTCCGACGCGATCATGGTGGCGCGCGGCGATCTCGGCGTCGAGATGCCGCTGGAGAAGGTGCCCGGCACGCAGAAGCGCATCACGCGGATGTGCCGCCGCATGGGCAAGCCCGTCGTCGTCGCCACGCAGATGCTGGAGAGCATGATCACCAGCCCGGTGCCGACGCGCGCCGAGGTCTCCGACGTCGCTACCGCCGTCTTCGAGGGCGCCGATGCCGTGATGCTCTCGGCCGAGAGCGCGGCTGGCCAGTTCCCGATCGAGGCGGTGACGATGATGAACCGCATCGCCGAGGAGGTCGAAAGCGAGTCGATCTATCGCTCGATCCTGGAGGCGCAGCGCGCCGAGCCGGAAGCGACCGGCGCCGACGCCATCGCCAAGGCCGCGCACGAGATCGCCGACACGTTGAAGCTCAAGGTCATCGCTGCCTGGACCTCCTCGGGCTCGACCGCGTTCCGCATCGCGCGCGAGCGACCGAATTCGACGGTGATCGCTCTGACGCCCAACCGCGCCACGGCGCGCCGTCTCACCCTCGTCTGGGGCGTGCATTCCGTGGTGACCAAGGATGCCAGCGACAATGACGACATGGCGTCGCGCGCTTGCAAATTCGCCGTGCGCGAGAAGTTCGCGAAGCTCGGCGACCGCATCATCGTCGTCGCCGGCGTGCCCTTCGGAACCCCCGGCGCGACGAACATGGTCCGCATCGCCTTCGTGGCGAAGGAGCATGTCGAGAAGGCGTGAGGCTCACGCAGGCAGCACGACGGAACCGAGAAAACACAGCACGCCGCCGAGCCAAAAATACGTGGCGAAGCGTTGGTAGACCTCGCTTAGGCAGCGGCCGATCAGCTGCTGGGCGAACTCGGCGCGAGGACGCTCCTCGGGAGACAGCAGGAGCCACAGCTCCGTGCGCTGATAGGGTCGCGCGACGGCATGGTCGGCCTTGACGACGAGCGTGGCGGCGGTCGCCATCATCAGGACGGCGCCCGTTTCCATCGCCACCTGTGGATAGCCCGCCAGCCCCACCATGAAGCAGATGATGGCCAGGCCCGCGAACCCGCAGCCGCGCGCAACGGACAATAGCGCCAGCTCCCTGACCCGCGCTGGATCCATGCCTCGACCTGCTCCCGACCCCGCCCAAGGCTAGAGCGCGGCATGCCCTTGCGACACCACAAATTCGCGTGATCGCCCGCCCCGCTCAGGCGGGGCGGGCTGTCATCTGCAGCAGGGTCGGGATCGTCAGCAGCATGATGCCGCCCAGCCAGATCCACATCGAGGTCGCGGTGCTGGTTTCGAGATTCTTGCCGCGCTCGTAGATCGCCGCCGGGATGCCGCCGATGGCCAGCGTCAGGGCCGAGATGAAGAGCGATGTGAAGTAGAAGATCAGCAACGGCGAGGAGATGAAGAAGCCCGGCGCGAACTGCTTCATCAGGATGAAGACGGGATCGAAATAGGCGGAGAAATGCATGCCGTTCAAAAGCGACATGCCGGCGATGCCGATGACGATGCCGTCCCGGCGCAGGATATCCTCGCGGTCGTCGGTCATGGCTTGGGCGCTCCCACGATGGTCGGAAGCCAGCCCGCCGCGGCGAAGCCGACGAACATCAGCATCCGCAGGAAGAGCAGCCAGACGAAGGCGAGCAGGATCAGGATGCGCTCATGCACGGCGGCCGGCGTGACGATCCGCACCGCCTCGACCGCCGGCTGGGTGATCTGCCGGAAGGTCTTCCAGATGACCTTCTCGCTGTCGTCGGGAAAGACGAGTGAGAGCAGGAAGCGGCCCAGCAGCGTGTACATCAGCGCCGCAAGCGCGAGATTGGGAGCCTGGTAGAGCCAGAACAGGCCCTGGCTGTCGACATCGGCCATTCAGGGATGATCCTTGCACCGTCGAAACGGGTTCGATTTTTCCGCAGGTCGGCAGCATGGGCAAGACCTGATCGAGACCTGGTTTGCCCAGACAAAATGGGGGCAGACGAATGTCCGCCCCCGGAAGGAAGGAGAACCGCGGGCGCCAAGCGCCCGCGGTCTGCGTCATTTCTCGATCATCACCGCCGCGCCCCGCGGCTGACGGATCTGGTCGATGAAATCCTGCAGCTCCTTGTTGGGCGCCGTGGTGAACTTCGAGACGATGTACATCGTCAGGAAGCCGATCGGCATGCCGAACAGGCCGGCCGAGATGTTGGCGACGTTGAAGTAACCCACCTTCGAGGCCAGCGGGTGGTTGATCGCCACCCAGCCCTGCTCGAAGATCTGCGGCTGCTCCGCCTTGAGCTTGGCGATATCGAGGAGCGCCGCCCCGGTGATCGGGTTCACGTTCGAATACATGCCGAGCACGTTCACGCCGAAGCCCGGGAAGTAGCGGGTCACGACGAGGTAGACCAGCGTCGCCAGGAAGCCGGCCCAGATGCCCGCCACGGCAGCAGACGCGGTGGTCTTCTTGGACCAAATTCCCATGACCAGCGCCGGGAACAGACCCGCTGCGGCCAGGGAGAAGGCCCAGGCGACCATCGCGACAATGTCTGCCGGGCGGTGCGAAGCCACCCAGGCGGCGATCAGCGCGACCACGATCAGGATGACGCGGGCGATGACGAGCTTGCGCGCCACCGGCGCGTTCTTGTTGATCATCCTCGCATAGACGTCATGCGAGAGCGCGTTCGCGATCGCCAGCAGGAGGCCGTCGGCGGTCGAGAGCGCCGCCGCGAGGCCGCCGGCGGCGACGAGGCCGGAGACGACATAGGGCAGGCCCGCGATCTCGGGCGTGGCGATGACGATCGCGTCCGCCTGGATGGTGAAGTTGGCCAGTTGCAGGATGCCGGTATGGCCGGCGATCTTGCCGCAGGCGGCGGTGATGGTCGCCAGATCGACGGCGTTGGTGCCGCAGACCTGAATGAGGCCGATCTTGCCGTAGCTGTAGAGCCAGCCCGGCAGTTCGCCCAGCGGCTTTCCGATGACGTTGGTGAACACTTCGAGCTTCGCGAAGGCGGCATAGGCCGGCGCCGTGAAGTAGAGGATGAAGATGAACAGCAACGTCCAGGCCACGGAGGAGCGCGCCTCACGCACCGAGGGCGTGGTGAAGTAGCGCATCAGGACGTGGGGCAGCGAGGCCGTGCCGACCATCAGGCAGAGCACGAGGGCGAAGAAGTTCAGAGGGTCGTAGCGGGCGAAGGGCACGGAATGCGAGGCCGCCGCGGAGACACCGAGCGCCGCTTCCCGGACCTGGATCTCGGAGAGAACCGTGCCGTAGGTGAGCTGCGGGATCGGAATGCCGAACTTCTGGGTCGAGAGGATCACGACCGGGACGAGATAGGCGACGATCAGCACGATGTACTGCGCGACCTGCGTCCAGGTCACCGCGCGCATGCCGCCGAGCATCGAGCAGACGAGGATGCCGACGAGACCGACGAAGACGGCGACCTCGAAGCTCATGCCGAGCAGGCGTGCCCCGATCAGCCCCGTGCCGACGATCTGCGCCACCACATAGGTGAAGGAGCAGCTCATCAGCACGACGATGCCGGCGATGCGTGCCGCATTGCCGCCGAAGCGGAAGGCGAGGAAGTCCGGCACGGTGTAACAGCCGAACTTGCGCAGATAGGGCGCAATCAGCGTCGCCACCAGCACATAGCCGCCGGTCCAACCCAGGATGAAAGCCAGCCCGTCATAGCCGAGCAGGTAGAGCGTGCCGGCCATGCCGATGAAGGAGGCGGCCGACATCCAGTCCGCCGCGGTCGCCATGCCGTTGTAGAAGGACGGCACCTTGCGGCCGGCGACATAGTATTCATCGACCTGCATCGTGCGCGACATGATGCCGATCGCGGCATAGACGCCAATGGTGAAGGCGACAAAGAGGTAGCCGAGAATGTGGTTGGGAACGCCGACGCGCTCCAAAACCCCGATGAAAACGACGAAAGCGACGAAGCCACCGGTATAGACGCCGTAGATGCGCCCGAGATTCGTGGTGAAATCGCCCTTCTGAGCTCCTGCGGACATGATGTCTTCCCCCTCAATCGTCTTCGGCCATGCCGTATTTGCGATCCACTTTGTCCTGGGCCTTGGCGAACCAGAAGAGTTGGACAACGAACACGATCAGGGAGCCCTGGGCAGCCATGTAGAAGCCCAGCGGGAAGCCGGCGATCTTCACGCCGTTGAGGAAGGACGCAAACATATGGATGAAGAACGCGAAGAAGGCCCAGATCCCGAGCATGATGTACGTCAAGCGCTGGGTCTCAGCCCAATGGGCTTTGATCTTATCGTCTGGTGGCATGGACGTTCCCCCGGTTTTGACGCTTCAATACGTCTCTTGCCCCACGCCGGACGTGGCGAAGGGTGGGCGTCGTTACGTCAGATTTGCTTTTAAGAACGCGATATGTTGCGATAATCCAATTATCGCGAGAAGGACGACAAAAGTATTATGACTTTAGTCGTATTCCCAGTCAGGGCGCCGTTAGGCGAGCCAGCCCCGACCTCGGCCCGACCATCTGGTCGATCGCCTCGACCACGATCTCGGGCGCGGCGTGGTGCGGCATGTGGCCGACGCCCGGCAGCAGCACGAAGCGGCCCTGCGGCGCCTGCCGTGCGATCGTGGCGGAATGGATGAGGGCTGAGACGATGGCGTCGCTGTCGCCGCTGATCGCCACCACCGGCATCTTCAGATCGCGATAGCGCGGCACCTGCGCGCTGACGAAATCATAGGTCGCCGCGATGTCCTGCGAATTGACCCGGAAGGTCGCCGGCCGCAGCAGGAGGGCGATTTCAGCCGTGTCGAGATAGCCGGGCGTCACCGGGCGCGGCGCGAAGACGCTCTCTGCCCCCGCCTCCAGCAGCATCCGCGCGGCCGGCACGCCGACAAGGCGGGTGAACACCGGGCCGAGCACCGGCCATGCGGTCAAATGGTGATACCAAGCGATGCCGCCAGGCCAGGGATGGGTGACTGCGCCGAGCAGCACGAGCCCGCGCAGGCGCTCCGGCCGGTCGAGCGCGATCCGGGTCGAGGCGGCCCCGCCGAGCGAATGCGCCACGAGCACGAAGCGCTCGGGCACGATCGCGTCGAGCCCCTGCATCAGGACATCGGCCTGCCGGCCCGGATCGGCCATGGCATCGCCCGCGATCCGGTCGCTCCAGCCATGCCCGGGCCGGTCGAGCGCGACGACGCGATAATGCGAGAGGTCAGGCCCCAGCGTCGCCAGCAAATCGGCGTGATCGGAGGACGCGCCATGGATCAGCACGACGGTGCCGCGCGACTCAGAGCTGGGCCGGCTCTCGCGGTAATGCAGCCGTCCGCCCGTGACGGCCACGAAGCCGCCGGTCGGCGGATAACGACGGGCTGCTTGCCCGCCAAGCCATTCCGACCAGAGGACAAGCCCGGCGACGACGAGGACGAGACCAAGGAGCAGGGAGCGGATCAGCATGGTCCGCATACGCAGCGGCGGTCGTTTCGGTTCTGTGAAGACGTCAGGCGTCGCGTCCGTCGACCTCGATCTTCAGCGAATCCACCGCGCTCTTGACCGCTTCGAGCTGCGGATAGACTTCCAGCGCGCGGCGATAGGCGACCATGGCGCGCTTGTCGTCGCCCTGCTGGCGCAGGATGGTGCCGAGCCCCATCATCGCGCCGTAGTGCCGCGGCTCGCGCTTCAGCGCCTCGCCGATGTCGAGCATCGAGCGGATCGGATCGCCGGCGAGGAACAGCGCGTTGGCGCGTTGATTCCAGGCCTCGGCCCAATCCGGCTCCAGGCTGACGACACGGTCGAGCAGTTCGATCGCGAGTTCGAGTTGCTTGCGCTTCATCGCGGTCTGCGCGCGGGTCATCAGCAGATCGGCGGTGGCCGAGCCGGAGCGGGCCCAGCGGCGCTGGATCAGATTGGCGATGCCCTTGGCCTCTTCCGGCGTCTTGGCAGCGGCCAGCCGCTCGAACAAGCGCTCCAGCGTCGCGGCAGGCCCGCGCGCGGGACCCGGCGTCGCGGAAGGGCTGTCGTCCTTGTCGGAGGGTGCAACCGCGCCTGGTCGCGAAGGGGGGCTGTCCTGCGCCTGCGCAGGGCCGGCAGGCAGGGCGACAGCCAGCAGGAGGGCGACGGACAGCAGGCGCGCGATCATCATGCCCGCGAGTTTAGCTGCGCAGACCCGCAGGTCAATTCACGGAGCGGCGAGTGCATACGCAAAAAACGGGCGCGCCCGAAGGCGTCCCGCTTTGTCGTCGTCCGCAAGGCGAGGAAGGCGACCGTCGAAGGCCGCCGCAACCTCAGCCCTGGCGCGCCTTGAAGCGCTTCTGGACCTTGTTGATGATGTAGACGCGGCCCTTGCGGCGCACGAGCTGGTTGTCGCGGTGACGGGCGCGGAGCGACTTCAGCGAATTGCGGATCTTCATGGTCTCAACTCCATCGATCCACCCCGTAGAGGCGAACCGGTCAAAAACGAAAGACTGTCAAAACGACATCAGCGACGCGAACCGGAAACCGGCCCTCATCGACCACGCGAATGGTGCGGCTGATGCGATGCCGGCTGTATACGGATTTTTCCGGAGATCGCAAGAGCAGAAGGCTTGCTGCGCCAAGGAAAACCCGTTGTCGAAGGTCCAATCGCCATCAAGAACAATGGCGGCCTGCCCCGATGGGACCGCGATCAGGCTGGTTCCGGCTGGAACTTAAGCCGCTGGCCCGCGTTTCCAGCTCACTCTAACGCTGGGGAATAACCACCATGAAGATCTCGACTTTGGGCCTGCTGGCCGCCTGCACGATCGCGCTCGGCGCGTGCGGCAACACCACCGATCAGCGCATTGGCGGCGCCGCTGCCGGCGCCGGAACAGGAGCGCTCGTGGCCGGGCCTGTCGGCGCCGTCGTCGGCGGCGCGGTTGGAGCGGTCTCCGCGCCGACCGTCGTTCGCCAAACACGTCGCGCGACCCGCTGAGCCCAGCTGAGCCAAAGCACCGGTCGGCGGCTACGGCCGCCAGCCGGTGTCCTCGACGGGCGCGTTCTCGCGCGCCTCTTCCTTGCGGGCGTCCTCGACATAAGAAAACAGCGCCCGCAGCGCTGCTTCGACGCCCTCGCCCGACGCCGATGACAGCACGATCGGCATCCGCTTGCAGGCCCGCTTCAGCCGGGCGACCTGCTCCTTGAGCAGTTCGGGTGAGAGCGCATCGACCTTCGAGAGCGCCACGATCTCGGGCTTTTCGTCGAGGCCCTCGCCATAGAGGCTGAGTTCCTTGCGGACGGTCTTGTAGGCCTTGCCGGCATGCTCGCAGGTGCCCTCGACCAGATGCAGCAACACACGGCAGCGCTCGACATGGCCGAGGAAGCGGTCGCCGAGCCCATGGCCCTCATGCGCGCCCTCGATCAGGCCGGGAATATCCGCCAGCACCATCTCGCGCGCATCGACCCGCACGACGCCGAGCCCCGGATGCAGGGTGGTGAAGGGATAATCGGCGATCTTCGGCTTGGCCGCCGTGACGGTCGCCAGGAAGGTCGACTTGCCGGCATTGGGCAGCCCGATCAGCCCCGCATCCGCGATCAGCTTCAGCCGCAGCCAGACCCAGCGCTCCTCGCCGATCAGGCCGGGATTGGCATGGCGCGGCGCCTGGTTGGTCGCCGTCTTGAAATAGGCGTTGCCGAAACCGCCATTGCCGCCCTTGCACAGGACGAAGCGCTGGCCGGGCTCGGTCAGGTCGGCGACCAGCGTCTCGCCATCCTCGTCGAAGACCTGCGTGCCCGGCGGCACCTTGAGCGTCTTGGTCTCGCCATTGGCGCCGTGCCGGTCGGCACCCATGCCGTGTCCGCCGATCTTGGCCTTGAAATGCTGCTGGAAGCGGAAGTCGATCAGGGTGTTCAGGCCCTGCACGCATTCGATGATGACATCGCCGCCGCGCCCGCCGTCGCCGCCATTGGGCCCGCCGAACTCGATGAACTTTTCACGGCGAAAGGAGACGCAGCCGGCGCCGCCGTCTCCCGCCTTCACATAGATCTTGGCCTGGTCGAGGAATTTCATGGCTTCTCAGTAGTGATCGCGGGGGCAAAGGGCAATGCGGCGAACGTTCCCTTCTCCCGCGAGGGGAGAAGGCAAAAGCCTCACGCCGCGAGCCTTGGCGCCGCCATCTCCTCGCGCAGCGCGTCGGCGAAGCGGCGCGCCGCCAGCCCCGGTTGCGGGCCCATGATCAGCCCCACCGAGAGTTCGAACAGCGAAGGCAATCCCTCCGCCGGGCCAAGCCGCCGCGCGGTTGCCGGCACGGCGCTCTCGGTGACGGCTGTGACGCAAAAACCTGCCTCAACCGCCGAGAGCATGCCTGAGGTGTGCGAGCATGAGAAGACGAGCCGGTAGTCCTTGCCCGCATCGGCGAGCGCAGCCAGCAGGCGCGGCCGCACGCGGCAGCCCTCAGAGAACAGGGCCAGCGGCAGGGGCTCCTGCAATTCCGGCCGATGCCCGCGCGCCGCGATCCAGACCACGGGCTCGCGCCTGACGACCTCGCCGACCGGCCGCCTGGGGTCCTGCGTCACGACCGCGAGATCGAATTCGCCGGCGGCCACGGCGGGTTCGATCCGCTTCGACAGGTCGCAATGCAGCTCGAGCTCGACCTTGGGATGCTCGGCTGCGAAACGCGCGATCAACGGGCGCAGGAAGGCGTCGACATAATCGTCGGGAATGCCGATCCGCAACCGCCCCGAGGCGCTGCTGCCGCCGAGATCGTCGAGGGCCTCGCGCTGGATCGCGAGCAGCCGCCTGGCATGGGCGATCAGCCGCTCGCCGGCATGGGTCGGAACCACGCCGCGGCGCGAGCGCTCCAGCAGCTTGTGGCCGAGCTGCGCCTCCAGATCCTGGATGCGGACCGAGATCGCCGATTGCGTCCGCCCGAGCCGCGCGCCCGCCGCCGTGAAGCCGCCGCTCTCGACCACCGCCACCAGCATGTCGAGCGCCGCGAGATCGAAATGCGCGGACATGGCACAGCCTCCATCGATCGTTTTTAAGAATGGTTAAATCAGAATAATCCGTTTTTCCGATGGAAGAAAGAGGCGTAGGCCATAGCCCGTTGAACACGCGAACCTCCGCGTCATCCCGGACAAGCGGCGCAGCCGCGCCGCTCCGGGATCCATCATAGGGCGCTCCGCTCGACGATGGATCCCGGGGCAAGCCCGGGATGACGTGCAGGTTTCAGAGCAAAACGACTGAAAGACGTCACATGTCCGCCCCCGCCGCCGTCATGCCAGCCCCGACCGCGCCTGCGCTCGCGATGTTCCTCGCTTTGCTCGCCGGCGCGACCTGCATCGGCTTTTCGGGCGTGTTCGTGCGCTTCGCCGATGTCGGCCCGGCGGCGGCCGGCTTCTGGCGCATGGCCTTCGCGCTGCCGGTGCTCGGCCTCTGGATGGGGCTGGAGCAGCGCCGTCCGGGTCGCCCGGCGGCGAGCGCGGGCGCCCTGCTGCCGATCATGCTGGCCGGCCTCGCCTTCGGCGTCGATGTCGTCCTCTACAACGCCTCGCTGTCCTTCACGACCATCGCCAACGCCTCGCTGCTCGGCAATCTCTCGCCGGTCGTCGTGGTGCTCGGCGGCTGGCTGCTCTTCGCCGAGCGCCCGAGCCGTCGCATCCTCGGCGCGCTTTCGCTGGCGCTCGGCGGTGCCGCGATGCTGGTGCTGCCGAAATTCACCGGCACTGCCGCGCCGGCACCCGGCGGCCTGTTCGGCGACAGCCTCGCCATCGGCGCCGCATTCTCTTATGCCGCCTATATCATGGCCGTGCGCCGCGCCCGCGACCGTGCCGAGGCCGGCCGCATCAGCCTGATCTCGAGCGCGATCTGCGCGGTCTTCTGCCTCGTCACCGCCTTCGCGCTCGGCGAGACGATCATCCCCGCGAGTCTCCAGGGCTGGCTCGCGGTCATCGCGCTCGGCCTCGTCTCGCATGCCATGGGGCAGGGCCTGATCACGCTCGCGCTCGGCCATTACGGCGCCAGCGCCGCCTCGCTGGTGATGGTCTGGCCGGCGATGGTTGCCGTGCTGTCGGCCTGGGCGCTCTTCGGCGAGCAGCCCTCCCCCGTCCAGGCCTTCGGCGGCATCGCGATTCTGGCCGCCGTGCTGATGGTGCGGAAGGGCTGAGACGACGTGATCCCCGCGGCGCGAGCCGGCAGGGGATCGAGCCGCGACCTCTGCGAGGCGCCGGTACGGGAACCTCTTCCGCCCTCGCGGGATTGCGATTGCAGGCGCGAGACTTCATTCTCGACGCGAGCAACTGGCAGAGGTGAGCATGCTGCGCGGATGTCTTCTGGCTTTTACCCTGCTGCTGGCGCCGACGGCGCAGGCCGCCGGCCCCTATGGCGAGATCGTCGTCGGCAACTGGAAGGGCGGCGCCTACACCAGTGACGCGACCGGCGCCTTCTCGCATTGCGCGGTGCATGCCGGCTATCGCAATGGCACGCGGATGTTCACCTCGATCACGGCCGATTTCAAATGGCTGGTCGGCTTCGCCCACCCCAACTGGAAGCTCAAGCCCGGCAGCCGCTTGAACCTGCAGCTCGTGTTCGACCGCGCTTCGCGCATCGACGTCACGGCGGATGTGAAGACGGCGAACCTCTTGACCATTGCGATGCCGGCGGAGTCGCAGTTCATCAGCGCCTTCCGCCAGGGCCACTTCCTGGAACTGGTCGCCAACGACCAGCGCCTGACATTTGCGTTGACCTCGACCGGCGAGATGCTACCGGCGCTCGTGGCATGCGCCAAGCAGAGCGCGAGCATTCGCGGGCCGGTCAACCCCGCCGCCCGCCCGAACGTGGCCACCCCGCCCACGGAAGCCGAGATCCAGGCCAGGGCTGAGAAGAAGGTCGTGCTGGAGAAGACCCGCGACCTCATCCGCACGCGCATGCTGACCTGCATCGGCCGCGAGGGCGGCCCGATGCTGGCGACCGACGAGAAGGCCGAGGTGGTCGCCAAGGCCGCGATGATCTTCTGCAAGGCGGATGTCGATGCGCTCGCCCAGGCGATCATCGAAATCCAGGAGCATAACGGCGCTCGGCCGGTCGATCGCGAGGCGGTGCGCCGTGCCGCCACCCAGAGCGTGCAGGACGTCGTCGTCGCCCAGATCGTCCGGTCGCGCGGCGAAATGCTCAATCGCAAAAACCAGCAGCCTGCGACGCCGTCGGGTGGGAGAGGGCCGATTTCGCCGTCGCTGTGAGCATGGTGCATGAGGCGCCGCGCCCGCCAGGCGAGGAAGAATTCGGCGGCGTTTGCGTCTGCAAGGCATGATTGTGAGCGCCACCGATCGACCTGATTGGGCGAGCCGACGCGATGAAAACCGATCAAGTAAGTGGCGCTGCGCGGGGGGCTATCGCGATACTTATCCCCGCGCCCGCAATCCGTGCCTATCTTCACCGCGTTCCACCCGACCAAGGGGGCTTCGCGAGGCATCGTGCGGCCGGGCGGAATGCGGTGTTCGGGATGGGCGGCCTTCGCAGGGCCGGCTGCCCGGAAGAGCTGCTCGTCGCCGGGGCTCAGCCATCCCGGTCAGGACCGACCTTAATGGGCGGCGAGCGAAACCACAGAGAACCGCGCGCGGAGCCGGACGGCGGGCAGTCCCGCCGCTTCGACACTCGACATCGACACTCGACATCGGCACGCGGCCAAAGCCGCCGCGCCGCCCGGCTCCGCGCACCCCTACGGGGATGCCAGTGATGCGAAACCCTGCGGCGTGAGCCGGTCGGGGGTTTGGGTGTGTGCAGCGCAAAGCAATACTGCGGGACCCGCCTTAGGGTCAGGACCCATTGATGTGAGAGGCGCGATCTGATTCAGGTTCCGTGAGGAGACTGAGGATGAGCGACCTTTACTGGCTGACGGATGAGCAGATGGAGCGTCTGCGGCCGTATTTCCCAAAGAGCCACGGCAAGCCGCGCGTTGATGATCGGCGGGTGTTGAGCGGTATCGTTTTCGTCAATCGCAATGGGTTGCGCTGGCGGGACGCGCCCAGGGAGTATGGTCCAGCCAAAACGCTCTACAACCGGTGGAAGCGGTGGGGCGAGATGGGCGTTTTCG
>NNBV01000498.1_pt1 | contig 25961 bp, 21 predicted proteins | sample 1173771 | NCBI WGS metagenome assembly NNBV01 (sample SAMN07173938, study PRJNA388173) | plant metagenome | isolation source: symbiotic tissue sample KVS11 | place: Norway: Troms, Kvaloya island | reverse complement strand
GGATGATTTTGTCATCGMTTGTAAAAGTTGGCAAGAAGCAAACCGTATCCTTGACAAAATTACTGCTTGGTTAGGAGAAGTTTATTTAACTCTACAACCAGAGAAGACACAGATTTTTACGCCCAATGATGAGTTTACTTTTTTAGGTTATCGCTTTGCTGGCGGTGAAGTTTATGCACCACCACCACCCAAACCTGTACTCGCTGGGGAATGGGTAATTAATGATTCGGGTACACCTTATTTTCGCAGGAAACCAAGACCAGCGAAACCAGTTTCTCATCCTCCTAAAGCTTGCAGTATTGACAAGCCGATCAATTTTCCGAGAGCATCAATTTCTCATTATTGGCAAGAAACCATGACTACTTTATATATAACCGATCAAGGTGCTTATTTGAGCGTCAAAAATCAACAATTTCAAGTTTATTATCAAGGTGAATTGCGGATTAAGGTTCCAGTTAGTCGAGTCAGCAATGTTGTGCTGTTTGGTTGTTGTAATGTATCACATGGTGCGGTGAGTATGGCGTTGCGGCGACGGATTCCGATCATGTATTTGTCACAAAAGGGTAGGTATTTTGGCAGGTTGCAAACAGAAGGTGATGCTAAGGTTGAATATTTGATGTTACAGGTTGAGCGTTGTCAAAATCCAGAGTTTACCAGAAAGCAAGCTGAAGCGATAGTTCGGGCAAAGTTGCATAATTCACGTATATTATTGATGCGGTTAAACCGTCGTCAAAAATCTAAAAATGTAGATGAAACAATCATCAAAAAGGCATCTAATGAATTAGAAATTTTGATGAGCAAACTACCTTTTGCAGATAATCTGGATATGCTGCGGGGATATGAAGGAAGGGCGGCGACAATTTATTTTCAAGCACTGGGAAGTTTATTTTCTGGTTCGTTTACGTTTGAAAAGCGCACCAAGCGTCCACCCACTGACCCCATTAATAGTATGCTCAGTTTGGGGTACACTCTATTAAGCCAAAATGTTTATTCGTTCATCCAATCTGTAGGATTGCATACTCATTTTGGGAATTTACACGTTCCCCGTGACAATCATCCAGCGCTAGTTTCTGATTTGATGGAAGAATGGAGGGCTGGTTTGGTCGATTCTTTAACAGTTTATTTAGTCAATTCAGAAGTTTTTACAATTGATGATTTTACGTTACCCGACGAACGAGAAGGTGTGTATTTTCAAGCTCACGCACTCAAGAAGTTTCTGAAACATTGGGAAGAGAAATTGCAATCAGAAATGACGCACCCTCATACTGGACAAAAAGTAGCATACCGTCGCGCTCTTGAGTTGCAGGTACGGGAATATATCTCATGCTTGAAGGGTGAAGTGGAAGTTTACCGACCGATGATTTGGGAGAAATAAACTGTTCCACAAATAACCTTGCACAACCAGGGCGGTAGTAGAGAAAACTTATATTAAGTTCGTGTTTGATGCTGTGAAAAGTCAGAGTACTTTGTGATACTATCTGAAACAACAGACAGAACCTTGAAAACTTAATCTAACGTTTCCAAGTGAATCTCAAAGTACTTGTTTTTACTTTGTGTACGTAAATTTTTCGCGGGGGTCAGGCGATCGCCAAAAGCCTTATTCTTTCGTTGACCCCCGCGAAAAGCTTTCTGAGTAAGCTTTTGAGAAGGGTCTACTAGGACTAAATTCTCAATAAATGTAGCTTATTGACAAGTAAATTAGACCCCCCGCGAAAATGGGTATCTGTAACCCTGTCTGCATAAGGCTTCTAAATGGGCAGGGTTTTAATTCCTTTACCCCTCACGGGGATGGAAACCGATATTGTGGTTTAATATAAACCAATATGCCTACAAATGTTTTAATTCCTTTACCCCTCACGGGGATGGAAACCTCTCAGTCCTGCTTGATAAGCTGAATTCACTTTCTCTTGTTTTAATTCCTTTACCCCTCACGGGGATGGAAACGAAGAACTATTTTCACTGACACTTATTACTAATACAGTTTTAATTCCTTTACCCCTCACGGGGATGGAAACAGCAATTGCCGGCATTGCTTAGCTCAAACTTAAAAACACCAGGTTTTAATTCCTTTACCCCTCACGGGGATGGAAACTAGGCAGCAGAAATGTGACTAGAAATTTTGTCTACGTCTGTTTTAATTCCTTTACCCCTCACGGGGATGGAAACTGGAACCAAAACGGTTCTTAAGTAGTCATATGCCTCAACTGTTTTAATTCCTTTACCCCTCACGGGGATGGAAACATAGGAGTAGGTCTCTATGATCTTATGCTCCCAACAGTTTTAATTCCTTTACCCCTCACGGGGATGGAAACGTAAATCAACTGTCCATTCGCATCAGTTATAATGCCGTTTTAATTCCTTTACCCCTCACGGGGATGGAAACTACTTGTGGCAATAAGACAAACAATTCTGGCGCAGAAGGAGTTTTAATTCCTTTACCCCTCACGGGGATGGAAACATCCTCAACAGCTTTTTCTAACTGTCTGGTAACTCTAAGTTTTAATTCCTTTACCCCTCACGGGGATGGAAACGGATAAAAGGTCAAAACCAAAGAAATCAGTTTTTTAGTTTTAATTCCTTTACCCCTCACGGGAATGGAAACGTGGCGCATTTCGTAGGTCACATTTCCAGTGACCATTGGTTTTAATTCCTTTACCCCTCACGGGGATGGAAACCTTGCAACGATATTTCTTCACTGTTATCTTCAGTTTGTTTTAATTCCTTTACCCCTCACGGGGATGGAAACCTCTTTGTTTGAGAGGATGGAGTGCGATCGCATAATAGAAAGCAGGACAAGATGGTTATAATCTAAGCTAGAAGCAAACGAGGTCAGGTAATAATGGCTGTACCTACAGAAATTCGTAAAAGAGCGATCGCTTTACTCGAACAATTACCAAGAGAATCTTTAGTAAAGGCTGTCGAATTTTTAGAAGCCCTTTCTCACGAAGCTTTACAGGTATCAGAAACACCAAACCCTCAAATCAGCGAAGCTGCTTTGCTTCAAATTATTCAACACCGTCTGTCTCCCGAAGAACAAGATAGATTGGCTTATCTGCGTCAACAAAATGAGATTGGAGTAATTACAGACACAGAGCATCAAGAGCTACTAATGTATGTTGAACGCGTCGAGCAACAAGATGCTGAACGTGCAGAAGCATTGATAAAACTAGCTCAACTTCGTCAGACTGATTTGAAAGTGCTGATTAACGAGTTCTTGCCTAAACACAGCAACATCGCCTAATGTCAGAGCGAACCCCAGAACCAATGAGGCGTATTGTTGCTGCTCGTGCCCGCAGTTACTGTGAGTATTGTCGTTGTTGAGAGCAATTTGCCACCGAGAGTTTTACCGTTGAGCATATAAAACCCCGACAAGCAGGTGGAGAAACAGTTTTAGAAAATCTTGCTTGGAGTTGCTTTGGCTGCAATGGTCATAAACATACCAAAACACAGGCAAGAGATCCAGAAACGGGAGAAAAAATTGCACTGTACAATCCTCGGCAGCAATTTTGGAGCGAACATTTTAGCTGGAGTGATGATTTTACCGAGGTGATTGGTAAAACTTCTTGTGGTCGAGCAACGGTTGAAGCTTTGCGTTTGAATCGGTTTGGTGTTGTCAATCTACGCCGTTTGTTGAGGAGCGCAAATCTGCATCCACCACAGAATGTGGAAAGTGATAAGTAGAGTTTATTGGGTAAACGATTATGTAATTGCTTGAATAATTAAACTATGGCTAAGTCGGGGGTAGTACCTCCGGCTTTTTTTATGCCTTTTTAGTAACTCATACAACCCATATACGAAGTCATATAAAAATAGCATTTACGCAAATACGAACTCATATATAAACCTGAGAAAATTGAAATATAGGTAAGGAAAGAAAACTTTCTGACCTACAACTAAACCTAGTTGGCTTCAATTTATGTCTACCATTTACATCACCGAACAGGACGTAACATTTCAAATTCAACACCATTATTTAAAGGTGTTTAATCAACAAAATCAACGTATTTGTATTCCAATTCGTAATCTCAGTCAGTTCATCATCTTTGGTAATATCAGTTTACCCAAAGAAGTCATTCAAATCGTTCATTCACATCAGATTCCCGTCTTATATCTAACCCAAACTGGTGAATATTTAGGACGAGTAGAAAACCCATCCAAACTACAAGCAAAATATCTCACCTACCAACGTAGACGCGCACGGGATACCGAATTTAATCGCGCTACAGCAGAAAGTATTATCTGGGCAAAATTGCACAACCAACATACTTTTCTCCAAAGTTGGACTCGCTACCACGCTAATCACACAATCCAACGCGCATTAAATTATCTGACGCTGTTGATGGACAACTTACCGCTAGCACCAGGAATTGATGAATTGGACGAATACAGCAAGGAAGCTGATAACATTTATTACTGTGCCGTTGGTTCCCTACTCAGCTTTTACAATGGTTCTAGTTATACAACAGAAAAGCGCACTAGCGGACTCCTAAACCTGGGAAATCAACTACTGCATCAATATATTTACACACTTCTGAACACCGCAGGACTTGACCCTAATTACCCAATTTTACACCGCGACGATCGTCACGAACTGCCCTTAGCATGGGACTTTACCGCCGAATTTCGCGCACCTATTGTCGATGACTTGGTGTTAAATTTTGTTCGCAATCTGGCTAATAGTAATGGCAATGGTAATGGTAGAAGCCACTTACACAATCCTCTACAAAAGTTTCTGCAACATTGGGAAGCAAAACTGCGAACTTTTGTACTGCATCCTTACGCCGGAGAAGTAAGTTATCGTCAATGTCTCGACTTACAGGTACGAGAATATCGCGCATCTTTAATGGGGGATGTAGAATTTTACCGTCCCTTAGCGTTGAAGTTTCGTCCAGCAAGTGAAGTAAAAAGTAAAAACTTAAAAGGCAAAAGAGAAGAGGAAGAAGTAAAAAGTCAAAGGTTAAAAGTCAAAAGTTAAAAGAGAATCCATGTGAAGGAATTTCGGTAGTAATCTACACATTTCTTCTTTCTTTTTACTTTTTACTTTTTACTTTTCACAATGATAGCTCCCAAAATTTTCTTCAACTCCTCAGACTCTTGTAATAATTGATTGAGCTTATTTTGTGAGACAATTTCTGTCGCAACAAGTAGGCGTAACCAATATTGAGTTTCACGAGCTTCTTTGAGAGCAATAGCATTTTTATTAATAAAATCTGCTTTGCTTTGTCCTGCTCTTGCTTCTTCTACATTAGCCCCAATTGAGGTTCCTGAACGGAGTAATTGTTTAGCTAATGTACGTGGAACTCCAGGTTTTTCTTCCAAAGACTGACACAACCTAACTATCCTAACTGCAAAGTCAAATGTTCTCTCAGTTATATCTTGATTCATCAACCCCAAAAGTAAAAAGTAAAAAATGCTTCAATTCCAAGCTTTTAAGTTTGAATTCAATCCAACTTAACACAACTCTCTCTTTTCTTCTTTCTTTTGCCTTTTTACTTTTTACTTTTTACTTCCTCTGATGTTTTATTTAGTTTGCTACGACATCGTGAGCGATACCCGTCGCAATAAAGTGGCGAAACTCCTAGAAGCTTACGGGTTACGGGTGCAAAAGTCGGTTTTCGAGTGCGTGTTGGATGAAAAGCAGTACGAAAATTTATCTAAATACCTCTTCCGACTCGTTAACAAACGCGAAGACCAAGTTAGATTCTACCCCATGTCTGCACACAATCGTTGCAAGGTCGCAGTTTTAGGAACGCAACCTGAGTTTGTAGTAGACGACGCGGCATTTATCGTTTAGCTCACGCAATTTTGACAAAGTATTAACCGCATAAATCATAGCAAAATGAACGCTTGGAAAAAAGCACGCGCTCCACCAAACAAGTAAAAAGTTAAAAGTCAAAAGTCAAAAGAAATACTGAATAAGACAAGACATAAGGGCAGTAATTCGTTACATATTCTTGATTGCTTTCTCTCTTTCTTTTTCCTTTTAGCTTTTTACTTTTTACTTATTTTGTTCCGTTTGATTTTCGCTGAAAAAGCCCAAAAACAACTTGATTCATTATCTCCAAAAGACCGCAAGCAATACGATAAAGCTTTTGAATGTTTCGCTAATAATGGGGCTACATATCGCAGCTTAAGAACCCATCGATATCGTTGCAAAGATGGCGAACTCTGGAGTTCTTCTGCATCAATGGCGAAACGGTTTTACTGGCGTTATATGGAGGATATGACCATCATCATTACCCATTTAGATTCGCACTAATCAAGGTCAGGAGTCAGAATTCAGGAGTCAGAATTCAGGAGAGCATTTGATGAATGAATATATTAATCATACTAGACTCCTGATAAATTCTGACTTTTGACAATTCCTTGAAATTGCTGTTTTAAGTGCCTTTTGTCTGGGAAATTTTAACTTGTTTATTATGTCTAATATTCGTCGAATCACCACACGCGAACGACATCTGATTTTACTCTATAGCAATTGGGAGTTTAGCATGACACCAACACAATTTTATGCTAAATGGGCTGTAAGTTATGAACTAATTGCCTTAATATGTTCCCGTTCGGATTCAACAGTTCGAGGCTGGTTTAGAAATGGCTCCAATCGACGCTATCCTACGCATAATGATTTACTCCATCTGGCTTTGATGGATTTTGTTCTCGAACATTTCGAGGAGATTCCTGAACAGGTTTTGGACTGGTTGCAAATCAAGTAAAAAGTAAAAAGTAAAAAGGCAAAAGAAAGATGAACTAAATATTTATTTTGCCTTTTTACTTTTACCTTTTTACTTGGAAAAATGATGCAGTTGCTTACTTACAAGTGTTGCAACATTCAATCAAAAATATCAAATTCTTGATTATTTTTGATGTGCAAGGAGTGCAAAATTTACCCGATATGAAGCTTTGAGTTGATTGACTTTATCTAAACACCTGCGTCTTTGTTAATATCAGTTATCCTGATTCTTGCTAAAAATTATATTCTCCAAAGTTCTTTGATGGGGACAGTCGAGGATAATTGTGATAAGCAAGACTTGGTTAGCTGGTATGACAATAACATTAATCATCCCCAGCGATCGCTCAAACAGTTTGCTGGGGATTTTTATTTGTCTCTGATTTGACCCCATATTGCAGTAGCACGACTCACAGCTTATCCCCTCCTGGGGATGAAAACAAGATAAAATATAGAAACTGTGGCTCAAATGATACTATGCTTCGACGCTCTCAAAAAAAGCCAAATATCCCTCCATATAAGCTTACATGGCCGCCGGACACAGAGTTAATCGGCTTAGAATTTGAGTTAGTCCCTGCAAAAGATTGTTACCTCTTCCCTCAGTATACTATTGGACTACACGCCTGGTTTCTCCAGCAAGTAGGTTCTACAGACCCAGAACTTTCAGCTTACCTCCATGATGGAGAGTCAGAGAAACCTTTTACTATCTCAGCTTTAAATGGAGAGATTACCAGTAGCGGTAGACAAATACAACTATCTGCAAACACCTCTTATCGTTGGTATGTCACAGCTTTATCTAATAGAGTGCAACAGTGGATGGCGCAATGGGTAGAAAATTTGCCAGAGGTGCTGGAATTAAAAAATGCCCCTTTGCAGATTCGTTCTGTCAAAATTGCCCATCCTCCCACAACTTATATGCAACTGCTAGAATCTGAGCCTAGTGAGACTTTCGCTCTGAAATTCCTCAGTCCTACAAGTTTTCGTCGCAAAGGCCATCACTTTCCCCTACCAGTACCAGTGAATGTATTTCATAGCTACCTGCGGCGCTGGAATGATTTTTCGGGGATGTTTGTTGACCAGGATGATTTTCTGGCTTGGGTAGATGATTATATATTGATTACTCGTTGCCAACTAACAACCGCGAAGGTATTGGCGGGTAAAAAAGGCGCAGTCACAGGATTCACTGGGGCGATTGAGTTGAGTTTAGCTAAAAATGCAGCCAAACAGCCAGAATTTGGGCAGTTATTTTCTGCTTTAGGAAAACTTGCACCTTACTGCGGTACTGGTCACAAAACTACCTTTGGCTTGGGACAAACACGTTTGGGTTGGTCATCTCAAGTTATCCAAGATATACCTGATGTGCAAACTGTCTTGGCGAAACGCATTGAAGATTTAACACAGATTTTTAAAGCACGACGCAAGCGGACGGGTGGCGATCGCGCGGATGAAATAGCCTCAAAATGGGCGACAATTTTAGCACGGCGAGAAATGGGCGAGTCATTGCAGGTGGTGGCAGAAGATTTAGAGATGCCTTATGAAACGGTGAAGACTTATGTCAAGTTGGCACGACGCGCTTTGAAGAGTCAGGAGTAGTTTGGTATACTCTTGTTTAATAAACCGGAACCTTGAAAAATTAATATTGCGTTTCTTGGTGAAAGTTATAGTGTTGGTTTTTACCCTACACACGCAAATTTTTCGCGGGGGTATGCCAATGCTTGAAACCCTTATTCTTTCGTTGACCCCCGCTAATCGCTTACTGTGTAAGGCGTTGAGATGTCTGTATTAGTGGTTAATTGTCATTAAAATATGCTTATTGACAGCAAGATTAGACCCCCCCGCTAAAATGGCACTTTCAAACCCAGTCGTAGCAAGTGTTCTAGAAGGGTAGGGTTTTCAAATCATTACCCCTCACGGGGATGGAAACCAAATTAAAACTATGGATTTCTCCTTGGGAAAAAACGGTTTTCAAATCATTACCCCTCACGGGGATGGAAACTTCCATATATATTCTGGCTAGTTCTGGATTAGGATAAAGTTTTCAAATCATTACCCCTCACGGGGATGGAAACATCTGGGGAATTTATAATTCCTGCGTTCAACTCTTCTTGTTTTCAAATCATTACCCCTCACGGGGATGGAAACGCGCGATTGACAATTCGACCGCCAATAGGTGGGCGAGGTAGTTTTCAAATCATTACCCCTCACGGGGATGGAAACTTTAGGTTTCTGACTAACATCATCTGGATTTACAGGTTGTTTTCAAATCATTACCCCTCACGGGGATGGAAATACATTCGGGATTTAGTTAAAGTTGGAGTGGATTGTGCGATCGCTTTTAGTTAGAGTTGGATTGATGGAGTAATGCGATCGCGCATGATTAAATAAAGAAATAATCGCTATAAACAAAATATCTATGGATTGGCTACCCTCAATTGATTTACCTCACCTGTGGGATTTGGTTATTGCTCAAACTCCAACACCCACACCTTCACCAGTATTAACCCCTGCAAAAAATCTCAATGATATTGAACTACTCAAAAGCCAGTTAGAATTTCTCAAAGCGACAAATGGTCAACTAGGTGAAAGCTTTAACAAATTTGTGGGAGCAATGCAATTTACGTTGGGGGTATTTATTGCTTTGGGTGGATTTTTAACTTTTTTTGTAGGTAAAAATTTAGATGATGCGAAGAAAGTAGCCAGTCAATTAATTAACCGAGAAGTAGAGAACAAAATAGCAGATTTAATTCAGTCTGAAATCGAGAGTGTCAAGCGTTCTTTGCAGCGCGAAAGGGTAATTGGTTCAACAATTGTAGATTATTATTTACCTAGTAACGACACAACAGAACCCAATGATTGTAAGCTCCTGCGTACAAGAGGTTTTGATAAAGTTAGATATTGGAATCAAAAGAAAAAACCGAAAAAGCCAGTTGGAGATATTTTTGTTTTAGATTTAATAAATTCTAAGCTGTTGGAAGGACAAGATTTTGCTGGATTATCAGACAAAGATGCCGAAAATAAGCGGGAAGACAAAGTAAAAGAACAGATTAATTTAGCATTAGATTGGTTAGATAAAAATACTGTTTTGGTGATTTATGTTAAGGGAAGGTATAGAGAAATAGATAATTTAGCAGCGCGAGTTGATTACTATTATATTCCTGTAAATGCACCGATAAGTTTGCTGGGAATTGTTGCAGATTCAGCCTATGTTGCTTATGGAGAAAGAAAATGAAGTAGTGAGTAAAAAAGAGAATTGTCTTAATTTGCCTTATTTATAGAGATTATTTCGGTGGCTTTGGAGGACGTTTCAAAGGTTTTTGCGGTTCCGATGCTTTTGGTTTTTCTGGTTTTGTATTTTCTACAGGTTTGATTTGTTTGGGTGGTGTAAGACGTTTTAGTGTTGATGAGTTATCTGTTTGTGTTGATTCTTTAAGTTTGGTAGGTATAGGTCTAGGAGTTTGTGGAGGAGATTTTGAGGTTGATGATGCTTCTGCAATCGGTTTTATATCGTTACTTGGTTTTGCCAATTTAGGAGTAGTTACTGTTGGTTTTTCGGTTGTCTCTATCTGCAAATTATTAATTTCATCATCTAGATTTGATATATCTAAATTTCTATAGTAATGCATTAACCGTTGAGACCATCCCAGTATTTGCATCATCAATAGTGGTTTTTTGGCATACGGTTTTAGATAAATATTAAAAGTTTTGTTAATAGCTTCATAATAAATGACAGTGTTCTCACTATATCCTATTGTTTGGCTATGCTCGGCTAACTGTTCGAGATATAGAAAAAAACCTAATGATTTTCTTTCTTCTTTACTAAGAGAGATATTTTGTTTGATTTTCTTATCAAGGTAATTAATTAATTTTCCCAATTCAGTAATAATACCTTTTTTACCTGCTTCAATACGCTCTTGTTCTTTAACCAAAACTTTAGCTATTCTATGAGCTACTTGAAGATGTTCATCAGCGATAGTATACATAGTATTACTCATTATTAATAACTGTCATTAGGGGTAAAATCGGTATTAAAGTTGAGAATTTTTAATAATTGTTCTAGTTTGGATTTATCGATTAAATTGTCGTGTGCTTCTTTCATTCTATCGGTTATAAAAATTTTGAGTGATTCTCCAGTTAAAAACTGATTATCCTGTGGATTAAAAGATGTATAACGAGTATGTAAATCGGCTTGGGTTTGCAAAATCTCAGCTTCAACAATTTCTACTGTCATGCTCCCCATTCCAACTGGTTTACCAGCACCAGCCTTTAAAACTATAGGATAATCTTGATCCTGGCCTAAAGTAATTAATAAAGCTCCCAATTCTTCTGGTTTGAGATTTCTGAAATTTAATTGAGTAATAAATTCATCATTTCTAAATGCTACTTGAACGGGAATTCCATTTCCTTCACCTTTGTCAATAGCATTTTTCATATTGTAATAAAACTTCCAGCCTACCGTTTTGTTATTGCCACTTTTATCTTTGATATAATAAGCCTTATTTTTATCCGGTCTTGGTTGCCAAAGACTGGGCATAAAACCAACTTCAAAACCTCTCACTTCACAATGAGCATCCTGAATTGTTATCAACCCTTGCCATCCCCATTTTTCCCCAGATGCACCAAAAACTATACTAGCAGGACAAAGTTGGTCTTTATCGGTAGCTGGTAGACGTTCTTTTGGGTATTCATTAGGTTTTTTAGGCTTGACTCCCACACGACTATTAGTAATAGCCTCATAAACTGAACGGATACAACCTTTTAAAGAACTACCTTGAATTAATAGTTCGTTATCATTCCCTTGAACCATTGTTTTTATTAAAGGAATATGTTCTCGATTAATATCGCTTCCCATCAGTACTACACCAGTTGAAATGTGCAGTTTTGTCTGAAGTTTTAGGGTAAGAAATAATGTGCCGTGTAAATGGTCAGATAAATATTTATGGTGTCCGGGAGGTCTGTTTTGAGTTGGTAGTTTGTCAGGAAAATAAACAAAATCGTATGGTCTACGGCCGCGTTCTTGATTTGAACCACCAAAGTTTTGAGAACGGGAGGAATTGTTAGCCATGCTAGTTTTTAATAGTTAGTGCAACAAAATGTACAGTAGCTGTGTCTTTATCTCGAAAATATCTTTGAGCAATATTTTTTATCTCTTCAGAATTTAAACTTTTAGGAAAGCGGGTTTCTTTGGGTGAATGCAATAATGCATTTTGTTCTAAAATTTCCCAGTTACCTTTAATGGGACGAAAATTATCTTGCTTATCTTGAGGCTTAAAAATGGGTGCTTCATCTTGGGAACTGAGAAGTAACACCTCATATTTTCTTTGCTTTTGCTTCCAACGCACTTCCAATATTGAATTAAATAGCTGTCCTTGTGGACTGGGGAAAGTTTCGTCGGGTTGTTTCGGGGTGGAATCCTTGACAGGATTTGGTTGCAGATTGATAGGATTTTTTTGTAGGCGATCGCGTATATCAGCTTCCAAGCTAGAATATTCAGAATCTTCCGAACCTAGTAGCCAAAACCCTCCCACCCGATGCGCCCAGCGTAAAAAGTAATAACTACGTGGAGTTGAGAATTTTTGAAGTAGTTTAATTAATTCTTCCGCAGATAGCGCTTCCTGATTTACCCCTACGAAACACATACAGCACCTCCTTCTTCTAACAACTTGCTCCAAGCGGCAACGCTTTGCATAAATAATTGGGTAATCTCAGTTTTGTCTTCCCAACGCAGTTCAACACCAAAGCCATAAGCCATCGATATTGGCGAGACTTTAGCAACTTCATATTTGTCATTTGGTGGAAACCCGTAAGAATTAGCAGCATCTGCTTGTAAAAATTCCCCAGCACCGGCAAGATAAACCTTATCCCAGGGCTTTGAACTGCCAAATGGGTAAATTTGCTTTTTATCGTCTAATATGCAGCCTGGGTACTGCACAATAGCGCTGTTGTACTTCACCTGGACTATACCTAAGCCCCGTGATTTAGCAAACCCAATCCCAAACCAACCTGCATTTAAGTCACGCAACACCAATGCAATTAATCCTAACTGCGCTAAAGAAAAGTTTTTTAGGTGGATTTTGGTCTTAAATGCGCCATTGGTGCAAACTTGATAATCAAACGGGCCGTGTGCTACCGAACCAAATACCCTATCGATCGCCACACCATTACGTTCTTCAATTTTAACTGGTACTGAAGTATCAGGATACGCATCTTCAATACGGAGACGGCTGGCGATCGCAATATTGCCAAATATCTGGTCAGTAAATGATGATTCTTTATATATGGCTGGTGCTGGTAGTTTCTTTTTAGGGTCGTCTGGGTCGTTTAAATAGTCATAGTCATTGGTTAACAACGGATTGCTGGCCCAGATGCGGTTTGGATCTTCTGGCTTGCGATCGTCGCCAACAGTACGCACAATGCGTTCAGCATGGGCGCGAATTGCACCTTTGAGGGAACTGCCAGGAAGATAAATTGTACGTCCGCCAGCATAGTAAGTTTCGACAAATTCCATCTGGGGTTTGGTGGGGTCTGCACCTTCTCGACCAGATTTAATCAAAATAGGGCCATCTGGAATAATTGTCAGGTCAAGTGTGCAGTGGTTAACAAATCGCTTATGCATGATTTTGATGGGAAGAAGTTGCTGTGGTATTGGTGCGCTTATGCAGTTCGCTAGAAAGGTGATTAATAAAATTGTCCGCCCAAGCTTTTTTTAAAGGTTGGGCATCAATATAGAAAGAAGCTGGATTGGAGTTACTATCAATCAAATTTTTGAGGTAATTTTTTACCTTCTCTGGGTCTGTTTGCTTCTTGTCATTTTCATCTCGGACATCGACCCAGTTCATTTTCTCAATTATGAGCTTGACAACTCCCAATCCGCGAGAACGTCCACCACCAAGGGGAATTTGTTCAGTTTGAAACTGGTGCAAGCCAATCATCAACATCCCTAATTCCCATTCTTCAGCATTTTCAATAACTGCTTGAAATATAAATGGAGTTCCGGCTGGCACAACTTGAAAGTCATAAAGTTTACCATCACTAGCAGTTTCAGTATCTCTATCAATGGCAACGCCATCACGTTCTTGATATTGCCCAAACCAGTTTTCTTCCGGTTCACTTACTGTTAAATCACGAATTTGGAATTTGCTGGACAGCCAAGGTGAACCAAATAGCGAAGAGACTAAATCAGTGTTGTTGATAATAAATTCGTGTAGTTTCTCTTCTCTTACTTGTGGTTTTAAATCTTTATTTTGCTCTTTAAACTCAGACATTCTATCTGGAGGGATTGACCATTCCAATTCCTGGGCTGGGTTGGCAGCAAAATCAAGATGAATTCCGCGCAAAAAACTTTCAAGACGCGAACGTAAAGCACCTTTGAAACTCGAACCAGGGATTAATGGTCTACCTAAAGCATCTTTGATAACTGGCAAATCCGAGCCAATTGGTTCAGATGAACGTCCGGCACTAATTCTTAAGGCTGTAACAGTTTCGAGAATACCGATAATTTCTAGACGATTCTTAAAGATTTCAAACATAGTTTTTATTTACTACGAGGTGTAACTATTGGTTCGGATTTTTGTTTACGGATTTCATTTAAATATTTCAGATAACGGGAACCATAGCCAAGGTAGCGGCGAATTATCTCCAGCCAGATAGGTTTAAAATTAACCCCAGAATAATTATTAGCAATTTTGTTGGCTTGAGTTTTTAAATCATGATCGATATCGTGGATAATTTTCGCCGCCAAGGAATTTTTACCCGTACCCCACTTATTATCTCGACCAACCTGATAGCAAAGGAAATTTTTGATGACTTCTGCACTATCAGTCGTATCAGCAACCCTAACTAAGTTACGAAACTGTGCTTCTTCAAGCTTATCTTTCCCTTCTTTGGGATAATCGCAAGTATCTAATGCCGTTTCAATCGCAGTTACTAAGTCATCTTCTGCTTGGCGAATATCTTTTTGAATTTTGAGTTCGATTTTTGGTGTTAATGATTGACTCATACTGCACATTCCCGAAATATTTGATGAAACTCGTTGCAAATTTCCACTTGTCCAAACCCCTCACTAGTGCGATCGCCCACACCCCGCAACTCTAATTTAGAGAGTGCATTCTTCCACGGTTGCGGGTTTTGAGTGCTAAATAAATAAACTGACCCTTTATTAGTTACAAGTTCAACATCTTTCATCAAACCCCAGGCACTATTCCAACCCGAACGGTAACTGTAGCTACTATAAGCAGTATGGAGTTGTAAATTTGAGTCTTCCACAACTGCAAACTCCTGAAGCATTTCTGGTGAAATTACTGTGGTATGCTGCCAATTATCAGTCAAAATTGTATCTGAATGCAAGTTGAGTGTAAAAAAAGTGCGATCGCGGAGTGACTCTGTAAGAGTATCGCTTCCAGAGGAGCGTAGCCCATCGCCAAATGCCTCAGACCAATCTTGCCAGCGTTTATGTAATGCTTGATTAAATACATTAATCCGACTAGAAATATCATTAGCAAATGGAATTTCTTTGGCAGTAATTTTGACTTTCCCTAACCCCCGCGATACTGAACCACCAAGCCGAAAAACTTCAGAATTAGCGTTGATAAAACCAGTGAGTTTTTTAGCTAACGAGTTATTAGGAACGTTAATATAGCCGCGATAGACGTAGTTATCCCATGTGATATTTTTGCTCTCATTTGCAGCGATAAATGCTTCGTTGAGAACTTCGATACTGTATAAAATATCATCACTAGATGTAGCGCGATAGCGGTTGATGCCAACCCGCGTTAACAGACGACTTGTAGCAGCATGGGTGCAGTAATCCTTGTCATGTTTGCTATACAAGGAATTGTAGGTTTCAACTCGCGGGTCTACCCCGTCTTCTAATGCTTCCAAACTGCTGGGGTCATAGGGATGGTTAAATTGTTCGGCGCAAAAGAAATCAATTAATGTATCAAATACACCATGTCCTTTGGATAAAAAGCCAGGATTGGCTTTAGAACTAACAGCAGTTGCAGGTAAAACTTTGATAGTGTTATTTACTATCTGGTGCTTACTGCCAACTTTCCCAACTGCGGGGTAGGCATTTTGAAAGATGGCTGGGTTTTCTTCTAAAAATAACTGTGTAAAGTCACCGCCATTCGCTGCTAGATTTTCGAGTTCCATACCAGCACGGTGTAAAATATGTTTAGCGATCGCACCACGCAACACCGAACCTGGAATGTATTGTTCAACCTCGTTGATAGAACCGCCCGGTTTTTGTTTACCAATTGCCAAGGGTGATAATGCTGTGATGGTCAGTTCAATTCGCTTCATGCAGCACCACCAACTGAAACTTGATGATTTGCTAGATACTCCTTAGCATCCAAGCTCGACCATATTGCGTCATTATCAGATAACGTCGGTAAATTCTCCCAATGCAACCATCCCAAGCCTGTTGATTTACTGCCTCCTAAAGCATAGATACGGCGTAAAGCAGCAAAAATCAAGGGTTTTGCTAAGTCAGGACTGCCAGACTCAAAGGGAGGCTGTAGGTAAATATCACCCTTAAATTCCAACTGGGCATTTGCAGGGGATGTTTCTAATAAATAAAGTTTGTTTTCTTCGGCAGTACGGCGACGACGGTTAATCGTGACACCAGGACGAAAAACTTCTGGTAGTTCATCGGCTGGTGTTGCACAGATAAAATCATCTACAATAATACGGGATGGTAAAATTGGGTCGCCAAAAATTTGCGATACAACGCAGTGGTAGCCTTTGTAGCCACTAACTTGATATATTTCTTGAAATTGACTGCACACTTGGCTTTTATTTGGGCAAAGTTCTGTTGCTATCGGTGCATAAAAAACTTGCCAGCCTAACGCCCGTGCAAGTTTTTCGCATTCGTGGCGTAGCCGACCTTTAATTTGAGAACCAGGAATCAGCAGTTGTCCTTGGGCGTTGCGGACAATGGGTTTATCTGCAAGTGAGCCAGATGAGCCACCTGCACCAACGCACAAGGCAGTATCAATAATTGCCGTCACTTTTTCCCAGTGTTCAGATGCTTTTTGGGGAGGTGTATTCAGGTCAATCATTGCTTTACTCCTTGTTGTTGCTGTTCTCCTTGGTTAGCTGCTGTTTGGTCATATTCCACTATAAACGGGTATAAATCTACTAAGTCGCGCCAAATAGTTTCATAGATGGTTTTTTCTGCTTCTGCATCAGATTCTTTTGGCTTTATGGACATCCAAGGGGCAAGATTACCGTGATTATTTTCATCTTTTGGTTGACACCATGCGTTCTCAAAGTTAGTTTCTAGTTCAGCTTGTCCTTGTTGCAGTCGTACCCGGAAATAGCGATAATTTAGAATAGCTGTATGTTTACCTCTCTCTAACAAACTGCGAATTTGATATAGTTGCGATTTCGGAAATTTAGCTTTCTTCAATACTTCCACAGTCTGCAATAACCCTCCTAGTTCATGAAGGGTATAAGGTGAAGCGTAGAACTTGAGATTATGTTTTGTTAATCCTTGTTCGCGGAAATCTTTAATATTTGACGCAATCATTGTTACGGCTTTTAATGCTAAAAAATCAACCGTTCCCCCGTAATAGTTATAGTAGCATTTCAGTTCTTTAGCGAGTTTCTTAGATGATTTCAGTAATTGATTTGTGAGTTCTTGTGCGTAGTAAATTGGGGTATTTTCCGCAGTTATCAAAACACCTGCCGACATACTTAATTCACACTGAGATGTATACTCAGATGGTTCTTCCCCTTGGTAGCGGTGGACTTTTTCAGGGTCGTAGGGTGTGTTAAGTCTAAATCCTGATGATTTTAATATTTCTCGTTCAAATTCTTCACCAATAGTTTTGGCAACATCTAAAGCTTTATCCGCAGGTACAATTAATAACACATCATCGCCACCAATCGTAATAATTTCAAATGGATAAATCCAATCACCATTACGGCGGACGTTATCTGGATCAATAAGATTATTGAGTCTGCGAGGTTGAAGATGTTTTTTCAGCGCAATGTAAACAGAATTCTGGGTTGCATTTAAAACTTGTTCGCTAAACTCGCGGTATTTATCTGGTGTGCGGATGTGCTGGCGGAGGTAGCCACCCATATTATTACCATCTGCATAGATATAGCCAACAAAACCGCGAGGCGTGCTAACGTTACCTATTTCACGCAAGGAAAGAGCTTGTGTGACTTGAGAGCCTTCTGTTACTCGATAATATTCCTCTAAGCATCCTGAACCTTGGTGATTTTCATCTTCTAGAAATTTTCCAAACCTTGTCACCCAACTTGGGAAATAGCCAGGTTTCCATAATCTCTCTTCACCTGATGCTAGACGGAAGCGAAAATGCTTGTACCACCCCCGATGCTGACGAGCATCGCGTTTGCTACGCTGTCCGACAATGACTTTGCGTGCTAAAGCATCAGAAAAACTAGGCGTTCCCGGTAAATTCGTTTCGGCTACAGCTGCTCGATTGTCAGTTTCATCCCGTTGCAAGTAGGGATGAGTTTCAAACATTGGCGGGTAGGAACGACTAGGACGTTTTGTCGATGATGTGTTTCCGTTACGGCGGTAGGTAAATTGGTTAGCAAGTTTTCCCACCAGTTCGTTAAAATTCTTGCGTTGCCAAAATTTCGTTTCTAAGTCAGCTTCACTTGATTGGTCAAAATAAGCTTGAATAATAGGATTACTTTCTTGTTTTTCCTTGTATTCTTCAAGCCATAATGTATTATCAATTGGGTCTTGCAGCAAACCAAAGCGTAATTCTAAAAGTCTGAAAGTGTCACCAACAGCGCAGGAGTTGGCAGTCAGAGTTTCGTGAGTGTAGCGTTTTTCAATTGCATTGGCGAGTTGATGAACAAATGCCGCAGGGCAGAAAGCAAGAATGCTGCCGCCTGTGGAGTAGATAATCAGTTCGGGAATTAAAGCTTGTCTTAATTCAGAAAATCCATTTTCATCAAGCCAGTTTTTCAGTCGCTGCGATCGCCCACCCTGGCCAAAAAAACCGGGAATATCATCAAGATTAATGCGGTCAAGTAGCGCCGATGCACCGCGAATATCGTTGAGTTTAGCAGCTTCAAATACGTATTGTTTGATTTTAGTAGCTCCCCCGTATACCAAACCAATACGGGTCTTTTCATCCCAAAGGTCTTGATAATCTTTCTTTAAGACTTTAAGTGTTCTGGGAGCATAATTCTCAGGAATATCATAGAGTTGCTGTGCTTGTTTAACGACAGATTTGATACTCTCCGGGACATCCTGCTCATCTTTAATTGCCCGTCCTATTTGATGCAACGTACTCAGTTCATCCTGGTTGAGATTGTGCTTTTTGTCCCAAGCGAGACACCAGGCGATCGCAGTAATTGTGCGCGTGCGAGAATCGTTTGTCATAGGCTTAAATCAAAGCAATGAGTGATGAGCGTCAACCTGTCAGTAGTCTGATTTTCTGCAAAGAGGGTATGATAAACAGTAACTTTTTTATCTTTAAAATATCTACACTATTTCATACTCAGTTTCCAGCCACAATGGAAAAATACAAAAAATTTTTTCCTGGGGGCAGATTTAGGAGTGGTTAAAGCGCTGCGAAAGCCAGTCTCCAAGTTTGATTTGTCTCCTTTTCCTGCACCCTCTTGACAAATGTGCTATTACCTTAACCTCTCACCGATGATCGCAGAGTACAATGCTGACTCACGCAACGTGCAGATGTTCTTCAATGATTTGATTAACTTTGCTCAGGAATTGGGTACTGAAGATAAAAGAGCGATCGCCAAAAATCTCATTCAGGATTAAGCACACAATCTTACACCTATATGGAAGAAAGAACATTGGGAAGATGGTTCTAGCCGTTGGGTGAGTATTGGCGCTTGTGAAACATTAGGAGAAAATTGTTAAGATTCCAGAAACAATCATCTACGTTCTTGTCTAGGTTAGCTGAGTTTTCAGTTAACCTAGACTAACAAAAAGTTCGTCTTCAGGGAGTAGGAAGGTAAAAAAAAGATTTGACATTTCCGCCCACAATTATTAAGGGTTTTGAAAAAATATTGACAACTACAGGTAAAGTAATATACCTTTTTTCTAAATGTGTTGAACTCATCGACACACCTCGCCCGAACCTTGAAAACCGCATAACCTCGTTGAGGTGTGTCGATGCCTTATGCAGTAAGCCTTTCAAGCTGCAAAATTGGTGATTTTTTGAAAAATTTTTGTGTTTTTCAAGAGGTGTGTAGATTAGGGGGTCTAAAACCCTCTCACAGTAAGGCTTCCAGAAGTGAACTCTTTACGATCGCATCGCCCCGAAAGGGGATGGAAACTTCAACTCCGCTGAGTTGAATGGTTGTCTTGAGCAAAACTTTACGATCGCATCGCCCCGAAAGGGGATGGAAACTGTTGGTGGGTGAAAGTTGGGTGGAACCAGCATCACTTTACGATCGCATCGCCCCGAAAGGGGATGGAAACGCAAAAATTGCACTTTTTGTTTAGAATCCACATATTCTACCTTTACGATCGCATCGCCCCGAAAGGGGATGGAAACGTGATGCAATCTGCATTCGAGTAGAACGCAGAATGAACTTTACGATCGCATCGCCCCGAAAGGGGATGGAAACCGAGTTAGGCATTCCGTGGCATTCCAGTTAGAGGTAACTCCAACCTTTACGATCGCATCGCCCCGAAAGGGGATGGAAACGCATTAGGATTGGCTGATGCATAAGCTTTTGCGGCTGCTTAACTTTCTGATCGCATCGCCCCGAAAGGGGATGAAAACTTTGCTAAGTTCAGAGTTTCAAAAAAACTCATAAGAACTTTCCGATCGCACTACCCCGCAAGGGGATAAAAACAAAAACTCACCACGCGATCGCACCAACGTAGCCATCAACCACCTAAAACGGCAGTAGATAAGCTAAGGTAAAATTTATGGCGATGGTAATGTAAGATGATTATCTGGATGATGTCTGGTTAATATCCATAACCAAAACAAAATCTAAATTACTAAAGCTGAGATTTGGGAAACTCCGGTGAAATTCCGGGACTGTGCCGCAGCTGTGATGGGATCACCCAAGTCAGAATGCCAACTCTCAGGATGTCCTCAAGACACAGTCACCGTCTACTCCCTGCGTTGCACGGGGAAGGAGTTCTAAATTTGCTTTCTGGATTTGCCACTTGTCCTGGCTTGTTTTATGCTACTCCCGCCGCAGATGGTATATTATCTCGCATTAGAATACCAGGTGGAATTATTAGTAGTCAGCAGTGCCGTGCGATCGCAGATATAGCAGAACAGCACGGTGGCGGCTATATAGATGTGACTAATCGAGCTAACCTGCAAGTCCGTGAAATCCGCACCGGGATAAATGCTGAGGTTTTGAAGTACCTACAAGATATGGGATTGGGTTCTGGCAATACTGTTGTAGACCAAATCCGCAATATTATGACCAGTCCAACTGCTGGTATCGATCCCCAGGAATTAATCGACACTCGCCCTTTTGTCCAAAGTTGGGATGATTATATTGCTGCACATCCGGCGCTTTCGGGACTGTCGGCAAAGTTTAGCGTTTGCTTTGATGGTGGTGGGATAATTCGGGTGTGCGATCGCTTGAATGATATCGCCTTTGCTGCTGTCTTAGTTGACGATCATGTTTACTTTCGCCTCTATCTCAGTGTAGGCGACAAGGGACAACCGCCCAGCGATACGGGAATTTTGTTATCACCAGAGGAATGTTTGCCAGTCTTAGCAGCTTTGGCGGATGTCTATCTAGCTCATAGTAATACTACAAGTAAGCGGCGGCTACGTCTGAGAGAGTTACTCAATACTTTGGGTTGTGAAAATTATCTCCAGGAAGTTGAACAGTGTTTACCTTTCCCGCTTTTATGCAGTGAAAAAAGAAAAGACCTCACGCCACTTGCTCCACTTGGGGAAACCCCAAGACCGCAGTGGCTCCCCTTGTCAAGGGGAGGGAACTGTATTTCTAGTTTCCCCCCTTTCCAAGGGGGGATTAAGGGGGGTAATTCGACTTGTGTGTACACTGTAGACCAAGGTAAGGGTGAGAAATATCAGCATATTGGTGTCCATCCCCAACGTCAGCAAGGCTTATTTTACATTGGTGTCGTCTTGCCTCTTGGGCGATTGGAAAGTAGACAGATGCGGGGTTTAGCTGATTTAGCAGCAAAATATGGCAGTGGAACTCTCAGGCTAACCCCTTGGCAAAATTTGCTCCTGACAGATATTCCTCAGCAATGGGTTGGCGATGTCCAAAATGAAATTGCTTTTTTAGGATTAGATTCCTCTGTAACCAACATCAAGAGTGCATTAGTTGCCTGTTCTGGTAAAAAGGGTTGCGCCTCTTCGGCTACGGATACTAAAAGTCATGCGTTGGCTTTAGCGGAGTATCTTAAAACTCGCGTTCCTCTAGATTGTCCAGTTAATATCCACTTCACTGGCTGCGAAAAATCTTGTGCCCAGCATAGCAAAAGTGATATTACTCTCCTCGGCGTCAGCATTGAGGCTGACAATAAAACTGTAGAGGGATATCACATTTATGTTGGTGACAGCAAACATAAATTCGGACGTGAACTATATCAATATGTAACTTTTGCCGAACTACCTGCATTAATAGAGCGGATGCTATATGTATATAAAATTCAACGTTTAAATTCTGATGAGTCCTTTAGAAAATTTGCTAATCGATATGCACTGACACAATTACAGCAATTATTTAATATTATTCCTCAATCATTTGTGAATAACAAGATTCCCAACTTTTTAGAGAAGTCAGCAATCTGAGCCTTTCGCTTTTTATACCTCAATCCAAAATCCAAAATTTAAAATCCAAAATTTAATGCCCGACTATATCCGAGATGCCAACGAAATTTACCGTAATTCCTTTGCAATCATCCGGTCAGAAGCGAACCTAGATGTGTTGCCACCAGATGTAGCAAAAGTTGCTGTACGTCTCATCCATGCCTGTGGAATGACGGATATTGTCACTGACTTGGGATATTCACCAACAGCAGTACAATCCGCAAGGGCAGCATTAGCCGCAGGAGCGCCAATTCTGTGCGATTGTCGGATGGTTGCCGATGGCGTTACCAGGCGGCGGTTGTCTGCAAACAATCAAGTTATCTGTACCCTCAACGAGCCAGAAGTGCCAGAACTTGCCCAGCGTATTGCTACTACAAGGTCGGCAGCAGCTCTAGAATTATGGCGATCGCACCTGGAAGGATCAGTGATTGCAATTGGCAATGCACCCACAGCACTTTTCCGGCTATTAGAAATGCTCGATGAAGGAGCGCCGAAACCTGCGATTATCTTGGGCTTTCCAGTGGGGTTTGTCGGTGCAGCAGAATCGAAAGCCGCACTGGCAGCAGACAGCAGGAATGTACCATTTTTAACCTTACACGGTCGGCGCGGTGGAAGTGCGATCGCGGCAGCAGCAGTTAACGCCCTGGCAACGGAGGAAGAATGAATATGCAACCCAAAGGTCGTCTCTATGGAATTGGTGTCGGCCCAGGCGATCCAGAACTATTAACCCTGAAGGCGCTGCGGTTATTACGTGCCGCTCCTGTGGTAGCTTATCAATCAGCCACAGATAAAGAAAGTATTGCCAGAGCGATCGTGGCGCAATATCTTCCTGGCAATCAAATCGAGGTGCTATTTCACCTCCCCCGCGCTTTGGAGCCAGAAAAAGCAAAGTCTATTTATGACAAGGAAATTGAACCAATCGCCGACCATTTAGCAGCAGGTCGAGATGTCGTAGTGCTATGCGAGGGCGATCCATTTTTCTATGGTTCTTTTATGTACCTGTTCACGCGGTTATGTGACGATTACCAAATAGAAGTTGTCCCCGGAGTTTCCTCACTCATGGCTTGTCCAGTAGCCTTGGGTGTACCTTTTACCTACTACACCGATATTCTCACAGTTTTACCCGCCCCACTACCAGCAGAAGAACTGACTACACATCTGCTGATGACTGATGCGGCGGCAATTATGAAGCTAGGTCGCCACTTTACGAAAGTACGAGATATTCTGCATAAATTAGGGCTAGCATCACGAGCAAGATATATTGAGCGGGCATCAACGTCACAGCAACGAATCATACCCCTAGATGAAGTTGATCCGGCAGAAGTACCCTATTTTTCAATGATTGTGATCCCAACCAAGAATCGACTATAAACCTTTAACAAATTCATAATTAATTTATAGATCAATAAGCTAAAAAACATCTAATTTGCATAATCGAATTAAATACAACTCTTGTGGGATGGGCATCTTGCCCGTCCAGTATATGCAATTTAAATGTGGAACAGCTTAGAATTCAGATAAGCCCAAAACCCTCATGTAGAGACGCGATTTATCGCGTCTTCTCTATAGCAATCTTATTTGACTATCATTTAGACTTTACCATAAAGAAATACTTCAATAAAATTTGATGGCTCCTAATAGCACCTTCACTCCTGACACGATCGCTGCTGGCTTTCATGCCCTATCTGACCCCCTACGAATTCAGGTCTTAGAACTGCTACGCTCTCAAGAACTATGCGTATGTGACCTGTGTGACCACCTGGGAACCACTCAATCTAAACTGTCTTTTCACCTCAAAACCCTGAAAGAAGCGGGTTTAGTTCGCGCTCGTCAAGAAGGGCGCTGGATTTACTACAGCCTGAATTTGCCGCAGTTTGTTGCCTTAGAGCAGTATCTAGCAGAATTCCGCCGCTTTAGCCCAATATTACCGATTCGTCCCCCCTGCGAAACTTAAAAATCCATCAATTTTTTTTGTAATGTTTTGTTTACTTATAGTTATCTACGGATTGACAAATCAATTTTTTTTGAAATGATAGAGATGTACTCTTGATATAACTCACAGGTGTGGGGTCAATGAAGATAGGAGCAAAGGAATTGGCTCTTGCACTAGGAGCGTTGGCTTTGACGAGAGTAGCATCCAACACATCTACTCAAAACCAGCATTCACCTTCTGTAACCGAGGTAAGAGATTCTGGTAAGGCTGCAACAGCAACAATTAAAATTGATGGTTCCATCACGGTCTATCCCATTACAGAGGCGATGCCTGCGGTGGTAACAGAGCTTTTTCATTGGCGTAGCCTCTGTCTCCGACACGCTACGCGAACGTAGAAAAGTGCGGGCTACGCCTACGTTAAAGAGTATCAAGCTGACCTAAAAAATCAGGTGCAGATTGCAGTTAACTTTTCGAGATAACTAAGACAAAAGATTAGTGAGTTGTTACGAAAAGAAGACCAGTTTTAGCTATTTCTTTTGTTTTTAGGTTTATTCCCATGAGTCAGAATTCACAAGCTAGTACAGCCCGGATACAAGCAGGAAACAATCTAAGTTTTTTTGAAAAATATCTCACCGTTTGGGTATTTTTGTGTATCTTTGTCGGAATTGCGCTAGGTAGATTGTTTCCAGGGATAGCGGTAGTTCTTGATGCAATGAGTGTGTATCAAGTGTCTATTCCCATCGCAGTATGTTTGTTTTTCATGATGTATCCAATCATGGTGAAGATTGACTTCACACAAGCAGCAAATGCTATCCGCGCCCCAAAACCTGTTATTCTCACCTTGGTAGTGAACTGGTTAATTAAACCATTCACGATGGTAATATTTGCTCAATTTTTCTTAGGATGGTTATTTCGTCCTTTGATTACCGGAACTGAGATCATTGGCGGTAGTGAAGTAACGCTGGCGAATTCTTATATTGCTGGTACCATCTTACTAGGAATTGCTCCTTGTACAGCAATGGTACTGTTGTGGGGATATCTTTCCTACGGCAACCAGGGACACACCTTAATAATGGTGGCAGTAAATTCTCTGGCGATGCTATTCTTATACGCACCATTGGGTAGATGGTTATTAGCGGCGAATGATTTAACCGTACCTTGGCAAACTATTGTTTTGTCAGTCGTGATTTATGTTGGGTTTCCCCTAGTGGCGGGAATGTACAGCCGTTACTGGATTTTTAAATACAAAGGTACAGAATGGTTTGAAAGACGATTCTTAAAGTATCTGACTCCAGTTTCAATTACTGCTCTATTGCTAACTTTGGTACTGCTATTTGCATTCAAGGGCGAACTAATTGTTAAAAATCCCTTGCATATCTTGTTAATTGCCGTACCACTATTTATCCAAACTAATTTCATTTTCTTGATTAGTTATGTAGCAGCATTGAAGATGAATTTATCCTACGAAGATGCCGCACCCGCAGCATTAATTGGAGCAAGTAATCATTTTGAAGTTGCTATTGCCACTGCT
>NNBV01002627.1_pt1 | contig 25987 bp, 15 predicted proteins | sample 1173771 | NCBI WGS metagenome assembly NNBV01 (sample SAMN07173938, study PRJNA388173) | plant metagenome | isolation source: symbiotic tissue sample KVS11 | place: Norway: Troms, Kvaloya island | reverse complement strand
CTATCAAAAAATAAATATATTAATTTCTGTGTTAAGAGGCTGACTTTTGGATAGCTTTGATATTAAGGTTTTATCCTTACCCTAATCTACCAACCCTATGTACGTCTACTTGCTTGCTTCTGATCTACTTTTCATAAAAGACCGTCTGGCTCCTCATATCCATTCTATTCAGAAGCAGATATAAATTCAGTTTAGATATCGAATACCTGTTTCTTCCTGATAGGAATGTGATTGCATTTTTATTCCAGAAGCAATTCATAATTTATTAATGTACGATCATGAATAAGATATATTTTATCTGTCTCGCACAACTTGGTTTCTTCTCTGCTACGGCTCAGGATATCTACCTCGTCAGTAAAATGGAATTTGGAAGCACATTTAGGCGGAAAAAGGAAATGTAATAGCCGAAGCTAATTTAAATAGACCTACAATAAACTAACATTAATCAAGTACGCAACCTCTTCATCAATTAGAAATGAGTAATAAAATTTTATCCCGGCTAATACTTGTCTTGACTTTAGTAATAGTCATTCAGAGAAGTTTCGGTCAGATTGAAAAGATAGTACCGCCTACCCCCAACGCCATGAAAATGACGGAGTACTATGCGCAAAAGCCGAATATGTATACAGGAACCGCCAGTGTAAATATTCCATTATATACGATCGATTTTGATGGATGGAAATTGCCATTAACCGTGTCTTATAACGCTACGGGTATACGAACAAATGAAGAAGCCAGCGAAGTTGGTTTAGGATGGGGGATAAATGCAACAGCCGTTATTTCAAGGACAATAAGAGATAGTGACGATCTTTTGAAGGGAATTTCTGCAGAGCGCAGAGGTTACGTTTATAATGTTTCACCCATAAGTTACTCAATGGGGTATAACTGGCAGACACAGGCAGTTCCACCGCAGGGCAGCTATTATCTTTCTCTTGCACAAACGCGTCCTGATACTCAGCCGGATGTTTTTAATTATAACTTCTTTGGGTACAGTGGTTCATTTGTTTTGTCTCAAAAGGTAGCCACAGCCAACGTAGTTCAGGTTATTAAAGTAACACAGGATGCATCAAGCATATCCTTTGATGAAGAAGCTCAAACATTTACGGTAACCACCCCTGAAGGCTTTAAAGGTGAATTTACTGTAAAGGAAAAGACGACTTCGTTTTCTTCCAGCACGGTGGCGATAGACCGCATGCAATGTTGCAGCGAAAGCGTTATTGATATCATTACACTGAAGAGTCAGGGAAGATATCGGGTGACATCCACTTGGTATTTATCCAAAATCACAAGCCCGCGAGGACAGGTAATCAACTTTAATTATGACTTGAATCCGGATGGCTCAAGTCCTTATCTATCCAATAGCCGTGCATTTGGAGAACTGGAAGGAATTGAGTCACCTGAAACATGCTTACAAACGGTGCAAGAGCATGTTTATCTCAAAAACATTATTAGTGAAGAAGTAAGGATAGATTTTATTATGGAAGACAGGGAAGACCTGAAGAGAAACAATTTGTTTATCTCACCTTCCTATTTCTCTGCAAGCCAGATGTTGAAGAGATACCGTACGGTAACTGTGAAAGGCATTGATGCAGCTTCTACTTTAAACAAAAACATAACCTTTGTTCAAAACTATTTTAATCAGCAATACAGAAATGGTTTTCAGGAATTAGAAAATGAGGCACGCTGGATGCGAAGTAGGTTAGATCGGCTGATTATTGATGACCAGGAGTATCGCTTTTACTATGAAAAAGGTGCAAAGGGCTTACCTGATAAATTAACAAATGGCATCGATCACTTTGGTTTCTATAATGGTCAGGATCAGGTCACGCAATTACTTCCTCCTAGCGCGGTAAGTGGCTCGTTTTTGGGAAGCACAAGCAACCTTGCTGATAGCACCCCTTTGGTCTATTACAAGCAACGATGGGAGCGAAGGGTTATTTTTGATTATGGCAAAATGGGCCTCCTCACAAAGGTAAAATACCCAACGCGCGGATATACTGTTTTCGAATATGAACCTCACACCTATGTTCCTGATCAATCAGGATACTTCTTGGAACAGATTGATCCAAACGAAAATAAAGCAGGTGGCGCGCGCATTCAGTCAACCAAAGAATACGATTATGGAGATAACCTTCTATTGAGCAAATCTTATAAGTACCTGGATAACCCTAATGCCATCACACATTTCGACTCTCCTGTTACCGGAAAATTGATGACTCCATTATACAATCGCTATTCAAAGCAACTTCATGACATGTATAATCCACCTAATTATCCGGTCACTGCAATTAATTTTCTATATAAAACACATTCATCTATACCAGGCAATAATGCTGCCGAAGGTAAGGTGATTGGATATTCCAAAGTACATGAAATCGTAAATGGAACAACAGATAGCTATCGGAATACATACTATTTTGAAAACAGGGCGAATAAACTATCAACATGGAATGCGGTAGCCAAGGGACATTCAAATCTGAATGGAACTAATAAGGAAGTCAGAAATTATGACAGTCAGGGCAAGGTAGTTCAGCAAACTAAAAATTTAGACTACTATCACCGCTATGATAGTATACGGGCAATTGCCTACGAGTATCCATCGGAAGCCAGTCCTTATTTAAACTATGTAGTTACTTATTCAATTGCAAAAACCTTCATTACACCCTTTACTACTATTATCACAACGGCAGAGACACCAAGTGGAATAGCCGAAGCAGCTGATGGCAGTCTTACTTATGTAAAAGTATTGCAAAACCAAAAAGACCTGACATATAATAGTAGCTTTTTACTCAAAAGCCAAACAACAACCGGCAGTGGCGGGGAGACAATGAAATCAGAATTTAAGCGCCCATCCGATTACGCTTCACCTGGAGCCAATCTTGCATATATGATTACAAAGAATATGCTCGAACCTGTCATTGAGGAAATAACCACCCGCAATGGCATCGTGATCGCTGCAACAGGAAATTATTACGAGCGGGAATTGCCATCAGGACCAAGGGTCAATCTCAAATCATCCTATTCTTATAACAGGACATTAGGAGTATTTGTTGGTTCTGCAAATGGTCTTAATTTTCTTTCTCCCTATGAAAAGAAAACAGATTTTACATATGATGGATTCTCAGGTAAGCTAAATGAATATACAGGTGCTGATGGAATAACAAATTCGTTCCTTTGGGGTTACAATGCAAAACTACCCATCGCGTATGGGATGGGTATCAATTACACTCAGTTGTCAGCTGCATATTCTACAGCCATCGCCAGTTCGGAATATGAGACCACCCTTCGAAATCAAAGCGGTACAGCCGGTGGACAAGTGACCACATATACGTATAATCCATTGGTGGGTGTCACAAAAATGACAGGTCCTACATTATTGAAAAAGACCTATCAATATGATACCTATTCAAGATTGAAAAGTGTGTTAGATAACGATGGAAAAACACTGGAACAATATCAGTATCACTTCAAGGAACTTCCGATCACCAGGTATTTGTCAGTTTCTGGTAGTTTGGATTTTGGTGCTTTTTATAGCTGTAAACTTCCATCAGCCAAAGTACTGACGTTGACCAATGATGGAGAGGATGATCTGAATGTAACCACATTGGTTATTCCAAATGGATTCACTTCTACCTGGATGGGAGGAACCATTTCTGCAGGCACAAGTGTAGAGATGACCATAAACTTTACTGGCACTACCGGAAATTACCCAAATCCAATCTCCATTTCGTCTAACCGTACCGATGGACCCGCAACAATAACAGTACCTCTTAATGCCAGCTATCTTCCTTCAGGTACAGCCAAGACCATACAACTGTCCTCAAATCTGTTAACTTTTGATACGCAGTTTTCACCTAAACAGGTAACCATTACGAATGCTGGAAATGAATGCTTTTATGTAACGGGTGTCACCATTCCAAGCACACCTAACTGGAGTGCATCGATTGTTCCGGCAACACTTGCACCAGGAGAATTTACTACGCTGACCATTACAAGGACGGGAGCAACTCCGGAACCGATCAATGTTACTGTGGAGTCAACAAAAAATGCTGGAAATAATGTGGTTCAGGTAGGCTTACCCACCAAAGTAATCGGTTTGTCAATCGTTCCTTTTGCCGACTTTACCACTGCCACTAACACTACTACGCTTACCCTGAACAACTCAGGAAATACTCCACTAACTGTGACAGGCTACTCTTCTAACAATAGCAAGTTCACAATTACAAATACATTTCCTGTCACGGTTCAACCGGGAATCCCTCAAGTACTAAATCTACTTTATACGTCAACTGATTTTACCGCTCAATCGGCTATCATTACGCTCAATTCAGATAAGACCAGTGGTACAAATACGGTAAGTACGGGTAGCGTTACGAGAAGATCGGTACGGAGTATTTCTTTTGCACCTGACCCATTACTTTTTAACGGTGGCAACATAACTCAAAATGTAACTATTACAAATACAGGAAATGATCTGGTCTACCTGAGTAATCCGACTTATTCTTTTACAGCAACTCCGGGTACAAGTACTACCACGTCAGTGGATTTTTCTGCTTCCATACCTAACATAGCAACACCATTATCTGCGGGACAAACTCGTACTATGTCCGTATTTCTTAATAAGGACAATCCGCTACCACAGAATATCAATGTGCCATTCAACAACTCTACCGGGGAAGGCAATAAGTTTGTGCAGGTAAGAGCGAATACACGCATCATCAATCTATCTATCACTCCGTTTGCTGACTTCACCACATCATCATCAACTACGAGTGTGACCCTAAACAATACAGGAGCAACTGCCCTAACGGTGACTGGATATACTTCCAATAACAGTAAATTCACGATTACAAATGCTTTCCCCATCACCGTACAACCGGGTGCCTCTCAGCTACTAAATCTACTTTATACGTCAACAGATTTTACTGCTCAGTCCGCTATACTTACGCTTAATTCAGATAAGACCAGTGGTACCAATACGGTGAGTACGGGTAGCGTTACGCGAAGATCAGTACGAAGTATCTCTCTTACCCCTGACCCTTTAATCTTTACCGTAGGTAATGTTACTAAATACGTAACAATTACAAATACGGGCAATGACCTGGTATATCTAAGTAGCCCTACCTATTCGTTTCCGGCAACTCCCGGTACAAGTACGACTACTTCAACAGATTGGGCTGCTTCCGTTCCGAACATCGCGACACCTTTATCATCCGGTGAAAGCCGCAGTATGTCGGTTTACCTTTCCACCAGCAACCCTCAGCAACAAAATATTAACGTACCATTTAATCACTCTACCGGAGAAGGTAATAAATACGTGGTAGTGAAAGCCAATACCCGTATCATTCAGCTTTCGGGTATTACCTTCTCTCCCTTTACCTCAACTTCTGCCAGTGCGGGAATGACGGTGTATAATAGTGGTAATACACCTTTCACCATAACGAGTATATCGTCCTCTAATGCTTTATTCAATGTAACTCCAGGTTCGTTCACGGTTCCGGCACAAGGTCAGCAAGCCATCACCGTTACTTTTAATCCAGGTGATTTCAGTCTTCAGTCTTCCACACTTACCTTCAATGGAGATTTTACTACTGGAACAAACACTATTTCTGTTTCGGCTCAGCGGACGCCTTTGCGGATCATTGAGCTATCACAATCTTCGATGAACATGCCCGCTTTTGATTTCGCTACTTCAGTAGCGCAAAACCTAACGGTCAGCAACTCAGGAAATACCACTTTATCAATAAGCAGTGCCAGCAGTAATAACGCTATGTTCAACGCTTCGCCGGCTGCATTTACGTTATCACCGGGTGGTTCACAGACGGTAACGATTACTTTTACACCAACGGCTTACAATTTCAGCCAACAGACTGGAACAATTACTTTCAATGGAGATCAGACCAGCGGTAATAATTCCATTTCATTATCCGGCCAAAGGACTTCCCTGAAAACGATTCAACTGTCCGCCAGTTCATTGGTATATACATATACAGGCCAGGCTCAAACGGTAAACATATCAAATACGGGAAATGATATATTAAATATTACGGGAGCTACTGCCGGTATAGCCAATAGCTGGGCGATCGCTTTAACACCTGCTCCGCTATCTCCTGGGCAAAGCACGTCAATGACAATAACACGGTTGACAAATTCAGAACCTGGCCCTATTGATGTAAGTGTTTTTTCAGATAAAAATGGAGGAAATGAAATCGTGCATGTCACTGCCATTACACGTACACTTACGCTATCAGGTATCTCTTTTCCAACATTTGGTGGAGCCAGCTCTACTCAACCAATAACGGTGGGAAATAGTGGGAACAGTACGCTCACATTAAACAGTAGTTCTTCCTCTAACTCCAGATTTACGTTGTCTCCAGGTTCGTTTAGCGTGCCTCCGGGAGGACAGCAAACGGTGAATGTGACGTATACACCTACCGATTTCACTTCGCAATCCACCACCCTCACCTTCAATTCGGATGCGACTAATTATCCGGGTTATACCACCATCAATACTTCAGCACAACGCACGCAGAACTATCAGATGTCGGTATCTCCGGGATCTGTAGTGGTGAAGCCGTCAGCACAAACACAAACCATTACGGTGTTCAATTCCGGCAACGTTGATGCAACGATTACTGCGATCGGTAATAACAACACAAGTAAGTTTACCGCTACCTATTGGATGCTCTCAGGAGGATCATTCGTGCAATTTACCTCATTGCCTTATACCATACCAGCTGGCAGTCAGATGCAAATCAGGGTCGTCAGTGCAGATGGTAGCTATACCAGCGCATCGGGCACTATTACCGTGGTGAATAACCAGGGTACCAATTATGTAGTCAATACCTCACGTGCAACTTTTTAATACTCCCTAAAAAATATCATTATGAAATCTTTAGCAACGAAACTATTGATCATGGGCGGGAGTATTTTGTGTATTCAACAAAGCTTCAGTCAGACTACAGGCGAGAATTATGTCAAAACATATACAGCTACTCGCGCAATAACGGGTGATCTTTCTATTATCAATGACAAAACCAAAGTGGTGGAAGCCGTTTCGTATGCGGATGGACTGGGAAGAACAGTGCAATCTGTGCTTCGTCAGAACACGCCACTGGGATATGACTTTGTGTACTTTCAATTGTATGACGAGTACGGTAGAAAAACGAAAACACATTTGCCCTACGCTACTACTGCTACCACAGGAGCGAGCAAAACCGCGCTCGAATCAAGCCAGGTCACTTTCTATCAAAACCTGGTCGGAGCAACGGATGCATCAAATGCATTTTCTATTACTAAAATGGAAAATTCAGAACTGAACCGGGTGTTGAAACAGGGCGCACCGGGAGCTGCATGGCAACCGGATAACTCCGCTTATGCCATAGCTACCGATCGTAGCATTAAGATGACACAAGAGTTGAATGTTACAGGCGAAGTATTACTATGGACCTATACGGCACCAACAGCTGGTTATCCATTAGGATTAGTGAATGCAGGGACAAGTAATGCCTCCAGAAATTATTATACGCTGAATACCCTATCAAAAAAGAGAACCAAAAATGAACAGCAGAACGAGGTAATCGAGTACATCGACAAGTCAGGAAAAACGATTTTAAAAAGAGTGCAGTTTACAGCTGGAAATCCCGCTATTGATGACGTGAATTATGCGAGTACGTATTACATCTATGATGATTACAATAACCTGGTGACTGTGCTTCCTCCGGAGGCAATCAAAGCAATTACAAAAGCGACCTCTGACTATTTTGGTAAAACAGATACGGAGAAAGAATCACTCTTAAGTCGCTGGGCTTTCCGTTATGTTTATGATGGACGCAGTCGCATGACCATGAAACAAGTGCCTGGTGCTTTACTGGTCTACATGGTGTATGACAACCGTGACCGTCTCATATTAACCCAGGATGGTGTGCAACGTAGCGGCGCAACAAATGCCACTAAGTACTGGAACTTCACCAAGTACGATGAACTGAACCGTCCTATACTAACGGGTATAAAAGACACCACCACCACCGTGCAACTGACGCAGGCGCAAATGCAGTCAGCGGTAGATGCACACTTTGCAAAGGTTGCTTCAAAATGGAGTGAAAAGTATGTGGGTAATGTAGAGAACAATATGCATGGCTATACTAACAAAGCATACCCGGTGCGCACAGGTTCTACTTCCATTGAGATTGATCCTAATAAATACTTAACTGTTACTTATTATGATAACTACACCTTCCGCAGCCTATGGCAGGGTCTTTACACGTATTTAAATGAGAGCCTGAGCGAAACAGCGAATTCAGTTACCTACACCCAACCAGCAACGGAATCAACTTTGGTGAAAGGACAGGTAACAGGTAAGAAAGTGAAAATACTCGATGGTGGAATCACCGGCGCGGGAGCATGGATCAGAAGTGTAAACTATTATGACGATAAAAACCGGGTAGTTCAAAGTGTCAGTGATAACATCACAGGGGGAACTGATCGATCCACCAAAGTGCTCGACTTCACAGGCAAAGTGCTAAAAAATAAAACCTCACATTCTATACTGTGGAAAGACCTGGTAGGAGTAGAGGCTACTCCGGCAGGACTTACACGCACCTTAGCCGGTGCCGGCTGGTCTGCAGGAGCAGCTTCTGTAGATATATTACCAAATGGTGCGAATGGCTGGGTAGAGGTGCAGGTAGCAGAAATGAATAAATTAAGAATGATAGGGTTGTCGAAAGAGAATACCAACACAAGTACAGGAAGTATGGACTACGCGGTGAATCTTAATTTAGGTAATTACACAGTGTATGAAAACGGAGTTAATCGCGGGAATAAGGCTACCATTACGACCGGAGATATGATTCGCATAGAAAGAACCGGATCAACAGTTAAGTATTTGAAGAACGGACTAGAAGTATATACTTCCGCCGTAGCTTCTTCTACTCCATTGATGGCCGATGCAACATTGAATGAATATGGAGCTACATTACCTAATCTCAATTTTTCATTTAAGAATACTACACCACGTTCCATTACCAGGCGCTTTGAATACGACCATGCCGGAAGACTGATGAAGACCTGGCACCAGGTAGATGCGCAAGCAGAGATACTGCTTTCGAGCAACACCTATAATGAACTGGGACAGTTGGTAGATAAGAAACTGCACAGCACGGTGGCCACTGCAGTCAATGCAAAACAATCCATTGACTATCGGTATAACATTCGGGGCTGGCTGACCAAGATCAATGAAAGTGACATCGAAGTAGGAAAGAACGATGCCAGCAATGCAGGTGAGGCCAGAGATTACTTTGGAATGGAGCTGGGCTACAACAACGACATCGGTGTAGCTAACACTTCATTATTTAACGGTAATATTTCCGCCATGAAGTGGAGCAAGAACCAGGGACTAAGTACGGCAAAAGAAAGCGCTTATAACTATAGCTATGATCCCATGAATCGGATTACGGCAGCTGCCTTCAAAGAAAAAACCACGTCCTGGAATGCACTTGCCAACAATGGATTTTCCGAATCCAATTATACCTATGACCTCAATGGCAACATCCTCACACTGACACGTTATGATCAGCGTGGTTCAGCCGCTCCGATGGATAACCTGACTATGATATACTCCTACGGATCTTCGGCATCTCAATCGAATAAGCTGTTAAAAGTAACCGACACCGGGGATGTCAATGCGGGGTTCCTTGACGGAGCCACCGCAACTACTGAATATGGTTACAATGACAATGGAAGCATGACTTTTGATTCCAACAAAGAAATAAAATCACCCATTTCCTATAACTACCTCGATTTGCCTGAACTGCTCACAAGAGGTACAAGCAATACCATTCGATATATCTATGATGCCACAGGAACAAAACTTTCACAGGCAGCAACTTACAACACATCGAAAAAGCGCACCGATTATATAGGTGAGTACAAGTATGAGAACAGCGTGTTGCAATCCATAAGTCATGAGGAAGGTCGCATTTCTATGAGCAACGAAATACTGGTGTACCAGAATGACGGTGATAATAGCATTGGATTTACTACTACTAGTGCCACGATCACCCCGATAACTCAGAACACTAATCAAACCTATCTGAAGGTAGTTTCTAATGGTACGACTGCACGCACAGGATTAAGCAATGTGGTTACGTTGGGTGTAGTGCCCGGAGAACGGTATAAAATCCGGGCGAAGGGATATCGTGATAAGGGAACCTCACTCAGTTCCAATCCGGTTTATTTGCTGGTTCAATTCAATGGAGCAGATAAGGATTTTCCAGGAGCCACACTTGGATCAGCATTAACTTCAGAGGCATGGACCGAACAGATCGTAACCATACCCGCAGCGATTAATACGCTGCAGGCTGGCATTATCTGGAACACTACAGTGACACTAGGAGAGCTGTTTTACATTAACGACTTTGAGGTAATTAAACTGAGTGTAAATGATTCACCTGAATACCAATACATGCTGAAAGATCACCTTGGCAATGTCAGAGTAACGTTTACTACAAAAGAAACGGAAGACCTATTTACTGCAACATTAGAAGATAATACGCAGAGCGTAGAACAAAACCAGTTTAATCACTACACACGTGTAACGAATGATCTTTATGATCACACCGATGCCGGTATTGCTTATGATAAAGTACAGCTTTTAAACGGAGGTAATAACTCACAGGTAGGCCTTACCAAAAGTTTAAGTGTCATGCCCGGCGATATTATAAACGCTGAAGTGTATGCCAAATATTTTGGCACTACCGGGGCCAGTGGTAACATCAATGCATTTGCTTCCGCATTACTGTCAGCATTCGGACTTCCAAATCCAGCCTTGGGTGAAATAGGAACAGCTTCATCGGCTATCAATAACTATGGAGCTTTTATATCTGCCGGAAATAACCCGGGAAATAATGGCTGGCCAAAAGGATTTCTCAACATACTCGTCTTTGATAAGAACTATAATTTGGTCGATCTGGCCTATCAGCAGTTAGACGGTACTTATGTACAGAGTGGAGCTACCAAGGCACCGCACCAGTTATTGAGCAAGCAGGTAGTGATTACAGATCCAGGTTACGTGTTCATTTATATAAGTAACGAAGGTAGTGTTCAACAGGATGTTTACTTTGATGACTTTAAGGTTACCCAGACAAAAAGCCCAATCATTGCTACTAACGATTACTATCCTTTTGGATTAAAATTCAACTCTTACTCGCGCGAGAACTCATTGCCCAATACAATGAAACTCTTCCAAGGTCAGGAGCATGTCGATGAGTTGAGTTTGAACTGGGACTCATTCAAATGGAGAAATTATCAGCCAGATATTGGAAGATTCTTTAATGTTGATCCATTGGCACGCAAATATGTTTATAATTCACCATATGCCTTTAGTGAGAACAAGGTTACAGCTCATGTTGAATTGGAAGGGTTGGAAAGTTTTTCAATTAAGAATTTGGATCTGAATGCACTGAGAAGTAAAGGAGTTCAGCAAAGAGTTGCTGCCGCAAACCAAAGTGGTGCAAGTATTGTAAAGATTGATGGTGGCATACATGCTGGTGGTGTAGGTGGAGGATTTAAATTAGGTCCGGTTCAAGCTAATGCTTCTATAAGAGTAGGTACTGCTACCGGTTCAACTAATAGTTCTGGAAATACTCAGGTGCAAGGTTCAGTCGTTGCATTACAGGCGGGAGTAAAAGCACCAAGTACAGAAATAGGAGGAAACGTTAATGTGCTCAACGGCAAAATGGATATTACTCCTCAAGGCAAAGTCTCCAGTGAAACAAGTGTTGTAAATGCTGATGGAAAAATTGAGTTACCTGGTAGCGGTACTCCTGAATTACCCGATAAAGTAACTGTTTCACATACATCTGGAGAATCTGGATCGAAACAAACAACTTCAGTAAGTACAAATGGTGAAATAGGTGTATCAGGTGTCTTGGGTAATTTTTGGGGTTCTATTACGGTGAACGTTCTATCAGCATTTAGCTATGTAGATAATATGGCTGGTGCGGTTGGCGCATACATGGGTGCAGCTATTGATAATATGAAGAATCCAGTCTCAAGTGAGGATCGCCAAGAGCTACAATTACAGGATAGAAGGAATTAGAGGGACTTGGTTTTGAGTTTAATAAATTCACCCATTTCACTGAGGTCAATAATGATGCCCACAGAAATGAATAAGTATTTATTGCCTGTGTTAAACAAAAAGTTTGTTCCATCGGGCAATGTGATTTTGTATAGAGGTGGAAATATAAATGGCAATTGTTTAATGACTACTTGATTCCAAGAACAACGAATACGTTTTTTTGGATTAATGAGTATAATAGTGTTTTGTGTCAGAACAGCGTAGGCAAATCTGTTTCTGATTAATAAATGTAATATTAGAAATACTGCAGCAAGGCATGAAATTATAATGACTCCGTTGATTGTCACTTGTTCATTATTTATAATAACAAGTTCAGGAAACGCAATGCCTAGTAATGCAACCAACGTCAGAGTAGCGCCCACAATTAAAAATGTGGATCTGAAAAATCTATAGTAAAATTTATTGCTGGCGAAAGATCTTTTACTTTGTCTCATCGAAAGGGAGATTATTCGGTAATCTATACATGCTAGCCGCTTCCTTAAGTTCGGGTTCTAAGTCATAGTCAAACTGGAAGTTCTGTACTTGCCACTTATCTGTAGGCTTATAGTAAATAAGTATGAATCTCAAGGGCTGACGTTCGTATTTTGCCAAGAATGAGTAAAGTAGATAATCTTCACCTATTCCTCGACAGGCAATCAACTCAGACCCTTTAAAACTTCCAAGTTGTGAGACCAGTGAGTCGAGTTTTTGTTTGACACCCGTCACTTCATCTTGGATCAACCACTTATTAGTAGTGAATAAATAATCTAATGCTACTCCGTTGTTTTCACTGAGCAGATTGAAAAACTTTTCATTCATGGCCTCAATCTCCTTGTTTCCATTCCTTTGAATTTTTGGCTGACAGCTGAGTAAAATAAAACCTGTGGCAATACATAGAGTAAAATCTCGCATAGATATTTTAATTATTAAAACTGTAATAGATGGATCTTTGTTTTGGCGTTACCTTACGTATTAAGAAAATATGTTAAGGCACTCAAAGCTAAATTTACTTCTTGTATGCCTTTTTAGTTTGGAAATCACTTAGTGCCATATCAATCATATTGAGCACGAAGCTTATATTTTCTTCTGAAAGAGTTGAGATGTCTTCAAATCTTCGCATTGTGTTTTTATCCAACTCCGGGTAGTTTTCCGATCAGGTAGTTAACGGAGACTTCGAGGGCATCGGCAACCATAGCTACCGCTTCAATGGAAGGAGAAATGTTCCCTCGTTCATATCGTCCGATTACATCACCAGATGTACCGATCAATTTTCCAAGTTCAGCTTGCGATAGTTCTTCCTTCTTATGCAGTAGAATGATATTATCAACAAGGGCCATAATGATAAGCAGTTAAAATGACTTTAAAAAATGCGTGATTTTGTAAAAATAGCTTCCGGATCAGTCATAACAAAACGTGTGAGCTTTATCTACTTTCACAAGCTTATTTCACCTACCGCCTTCGCTAAGTAGTTATTATATAAACCTCGAAAAGTATCATTATCTATCAATTTTGGTCTCACAATTATTACCTTTCCGTTCCCATAAACCGATATAATTTTGCCATTAAGTCGTTGCTTTTTAGTTTTGCTCATTCTTCTTTTCGGAGGTTTGGTCTTAGCGCAATCCACAAAGCATGATTCCGTCACCCATCGCTACGACAGCCTTGCTAAAGTCAAACTAAACAAAGCCGATTCTTCCGGCAACCGCGTCAATAATAAGATCGATGCAACGCAATCCAGAATCAATAAACTGCTCAATCCAAATCTGAACGAGCTACTCACCAAAGATAAAGTCGAAAAGAGAAAACAAAGACTTGATTCGGTTCAGTTCTGTAAAAAACTGGAAACTCAAAAGAAAGTAGTCAAGAGCAAAATCGACAGTTTAGAAAAGATTCAACAGCCCTCGATCAAATACACATTACAACTGGATAGCCTGAATAAAGTAAAATATGTGGCGAAGACAAATCAATTCAATCTCAACCCTAAGCAGGTAGCAAAACAAAAGCTGGATAGAAAAAAACAAAAGCGTGACTCTATTGAATTTTGTAGGGAATTAGATGAACAGAAGAATGTAACCCAAAACAAAATTGATAGCCTGCATAAACTCAACCAGCCAACAGAAAGATATACGCATCAGCTGGATAGTTTGAATAAGGTAAAGTTTGTTCCACGTAAAAGTGAGAGCCTGGCGCACAAAGCTGACAGCCTTAAATCCGTTAATCTTTCTACTGGCAACTACACAGGTAAGTTGGATAGCTTGAATCGACTCGATCCGAACAAGTACACAAAACAAGTAGAATCCAAAGCAGCCGATCTTCAAAACAAGATCCATCAACCAGCAGGTAAAATAGAAGGCGCTGTCAATGAAAAATTAACCCTCATGAACAAAGAAGGCGGAGCTGGAGCAAACCTACCCTCCAATGCCAACTTACCACAATCCACATTACCCACTACTTCCATTCCCAATGCCCAACTCCCCAACACCCAGCTTAAAACAGATAATCCTTTAAGCAGTATTGACAATCCATTACAAGATCAGATGGGGAAGGCTGGAATAGTAAATGAAAAGATCAGCGATGTGAAAAGCCTGCCGCAGGAGCAAATCGAAAAAGTAAAGTCCATCGATGAACTGCAATCGGCACAATCCAAACTCGGCGAAGCCAATGCCATTACAGACAAAGCCCAAGGCTACGGTAAGGACATACAGAACATTGCCAAAGGCGACCTAAAAGAAGTGAAAGAGTTACCCAAAGCAGCCGAGGAACAAGCAGGCAAGCTGGGGATGAATGAGCTGAAAGAAGAGACCGGAAAATTTGATGAGTACAAACAAATGGCGGAGAAAGCCAAAGACCCAAAAGCATTAAAGGAAGAAGCTTTAAAGCAAGCACCTAAGTTAGCCGTCAATCACTTTGCCGGTAAGGAAGCGGTGCTGCAACAGGCCATGGAGAAGATGGAGAAATTAAAAAGCAAGTACTCCGAGCTCAATAGCATCAAAGACCTTCCCAAACATAAACCCAACGCCATGAAAGGCAAGCCGCTTATCGAACGGCTTACTCCTGGCATCACGCTTCAGTTACAACGCAAGGGAGATGTGCTGGTGGATTATAATCCCTACATCGGTTATCGTTTCTATGAACGCTTCTCGGCAGGTTTAGGCTGGAACGAACGCTTCAGCATCGGTAAACGTGTACATCTGTCATTGAATGATCGCATCTATGGCCCACGGGTATTCGCTGACTTCAAAATAGGCAAGGGCTTCTCCGTACGAACCGATATAGAAAAGATGAATACCTATGTTCCTGCATTAACAGCTACTGGCTATAGCACAGATCAGGAATACCGCGCCTGGGTATGGAGTGCTTTTATTGGCTTGAAGAAGGAATACAAATTCACTAAACGTATCAAAGGTAATGCACAGTTTCTTTACAATTTGTATGACGATCATAACAACAGCCCTTATGCAGAGAAGCTTGCCGTGAGGATGGGGTTTGAATGGCAGATGAAAAAGAAGATCAAGGCAAAACAGAGTGCCATTGGTAAATAAGCGCAAAGGTCGCAGCGACCTTTGCTGATGAAACTTTCTAAATGGGCGCCTGCCGGATCGCTACAAAACGCCCGCCATCCTTTCGCCCGTCCGCTACAAAATAAAACCGACACTGAACACGCTATAACCCGGAATACCTTTCAATGATATAAATCAATTCGGTCGAATTGTTTTACCCGTTAGTCAAAAAACAGTTTGTTAAAGTGTATTAAATACACATCTTTATCTCAGTACAAACACATTACTGATGAAAAAATCTCTTTTGGTAATCCACTATCTGCTCGCAGCAGCGCTTTTGATTACTTCCTGTAAGCCCGCCGAAAACCCGGAAGATAAATTACCTCCGGAGGAAAACCGGTTTACAACAACGGTACTCACCGAACCCGGCAAGCTGGATGAACCCATGGTGCTCGACTTCACGCCTGATGGCCGTGTGCTGTTTGTGGAGCGGAAGGGAAACCTCAAATCATTCGATGAGAAAAATAAAGAAGTGAAGATCATTGCTACGCTACAGGTGAACATGAAGTACACCAGTAAAGAAGGAGAAGTGCGCGAAGCAGAAGAAGGATTGATGGGCCTGGCTGTTCATCCGGATTATGAGAAGAACCATTGGATCTATATGTACTATGCAGATCCTGCTGAAGCAAAGCATGTGCTTGCACGATGGGAGTTGCATGGCGATTCATTGTATGCATCCACAAAGAAGATTGTATTGGAAGTGCCCACGCAACGTGAAGTGTGTTGTCATACCGGTGGGGGAATGGTGTTTGATAAGGAAGGAAACCTGTTTTTAACTACCGGTAACAACACGGGCAACCCTACTGCAGGTACATCCGGACTGGATGAACGCGAAGGACGCTCCAGCTGGGACGATCAGCGCACAGCAGGAAACACCAATGATTTGCGCGGAAAGATTTTACGCATACATCCGGAAGACGATGGTACCTATACCATACCAGAAGGTAATCTTTTCCCGAAAGGAACTGAAAAGACATTACCGGAAATTTATACCATGGGCCATCGCAATCCGTGGCGGATTTCAATTGACAGCAAAACCAATTTTATTTATTGGGGTGAAGTCGGACCTGATGCATCAAAAGATTCCATCATCGGGCCGAGAGGATATGATGAATTTAACCAGGCCCGCAAGCCGGGCTTCTTTGGCTGGCCTTATTTTGTTGGTGATAATAAACCGTATGCTGCATTTGACTATGCGACGGATAAAGTAGGAGCGAAGTTTGATGCGGAACATCCCGTCAACAATTCTCCTAACAACACCGGGCTAAAAGAATTACTTACTCCACAGAAAGCATTCATCTGGTATCCGTATGCCAACTCGGAAGAGTTTCCATTGGTAGGAAGTTCTGGCCGAAGTGCAACGGGCGGGCCTGTGTTTCATAAGGATGATTTCAAAAATGCAAAACGTCCGTTCCCGGCATACTTTGAAAACAAGTTGCTGATTACCGAATTCATGCGGGGATGGATCATGAGCGTGACGATGGATGAAGAAGGAAATTATAAATCGATGGAACGTTTTCTTCCTGATGAAAACTTCAGCAGCGCTATTGATATGAAGTTTGGTCCTGATGGAGATTTGTATGTGCTGGAGTACGGATCAGCCTGGTTTCGTGGTAACGACAATGCACAGATTGTAAAGATTGAATACAACGGGGGTAACCGCAAACCGGTAGCACATGCCACGGCTGATAAAGTAGCCGGAGCAATTCCTCTCACCGTACATCTTTCTTCGGAAGGCACAGTGGATTATGATAGCTATGACAAGGATGCATTGAAATATCAATGGACGATCAAATCAGACAATGGATTTAATAAAACATTTACGGAAGCTAATCCTTCACTGACACTGGATCAGGCGGGTGTTTATTCTGTACTCTTCACGGTGACAGACACCAAAGGAGAAACGAATACACGTTCGTCAGAAATCAAAGCCGGCAATGATCCTCCTGTCGTGTTACTGGATATCAGCAAAGGAAACAAAACGTTCTTCTTTAATAAGAGTGCGATTGAATACACGATCAACGTAAGTGATAAAGAAGATGGCAGCGTAACGGATGGTAAAATTCCTATCAACGAAGTGGCCGTTAACTTTGATTATGCACCCGAAGGATTTGATCCGATTGAAATAGCTCAGAACCATCGCAGCTCTGATGAATGGACTGCTTTTTCAACAGGATCCAACCTGATCAATAAAAATGATTGTAAATCCTGCCACATCATCGATAAGAAATCAGTCGGGCCAAGCTACCTGGATATAGCAGCAAAGTATAAGAATGACAAAGCAGCCCAGGAACGTATTGCAACGAAAATTATAACAGGCGGAAGTGGTGTGTGGGCAGATCATGCCATGAGTGCGCATCCGCAGTTGTCGCCACAAGATGCAGCTACCATGGTGCAATACATTATCAGCCTTGGTGAAAAGAAACTGGCAGCGAAAGCATTGCCACTGAAAGGTAGTTTTGTAACACAGGCTCCGGCAGGAGATAATGGACGAGGAAGTTATCTGCTTCGTGCGGCCTATAAAGACAAAGGTACACAGCAGCTCTCATCACTTACCACGGAGAAGATCATTGCACTGCGCAACCCGGTGCTTAATGCAGAGAAGGCCAATCTATCGAAGGGAACCGTGCTGATGACTACACCGGGAAGATCGTTTAGTCTTATTGGTAATCAGTCGTACATTGGTTATTCGCAGATCGACTTATCAGGAATAAAACAGGTGGAGTTCCTGGTGCAGGTGCCACCGCGTGTAGGAGCAATCGGTGGAAGCATTGAAGTACACATTGACTCCCCGGATGGTAAACTGATCGGGCAAACCGAATCTATCGCGCCCAAGGAATTTGATTTCAGAAAGATGATGGCGGAGATGAATGCTAAAAATACCAAGAATGGAAAACCCGGTCCTCCTGTGCAGATTGATCCTGCGGTGAGAAGGAGAATGACTTCCATTGCTGCCCTTGCTCCGGTGGAATCAACGGAAGGCGTTCATGATTTGTATTTCATATTTACAAACACGAAGGCAAAATCAAACCAGATGCTCATGCAGATGGTATCCATTGAAGTGCAGAACAAAGCAGAGTTAAAAAAATAAATCACTAACAGTTAACCATTATATACGATGATCAACCGCAGAAATTTTCTTAGAAATTCCGGAGCACTGGCTTTGGGAACGGTGTTAGCGAATGATGTGTTCGCGAATGCCTCCGCGATGATGGCAAAGCCAAAGCCTGCCGGTATTCAACTCTATACAGTCATGACCAGCATGGAAGAAGATGTAGATGGTACATTGAAAAAAGTAGCAGCTATCGGATATAAGGAACTGGAGTCAGCGTTCAGTCGTAAGCTTTCAGGATATTATGGATTGAAGCCGAAAGAGTTTGCTGCGAAAGCAAAAGAACATGGCCTCACCTGGAGATCGCATCACATTGGTGGAGCAGGACGCAAATCGCCCGCTACTACAGATAAACCTGTGCCCGCCATCATCAACCTTCGTGATAACTATCAGCAGGCAGCAGATGAAGCAGCAGAAGGAGGACTACGTTACCTGGTATGCGCAGGCACTCCGCTGGAAACAGCTGAAGATCTGAAGTTAGCCGTTGATACATTTACAAAAACCGGTGAAGCATGCCGGAAGGCAGGTGTCACTTTCGCTTATCACAATCACACCAAAGAGTTTGAAAAGGTGGATGATAAAATTCCATTTGAGTTGTTCTTCTCGGAGATCAGTCCCGACCTGATGAAGTGGGAACTTGACCTGGCATGGGCAGTGAAAGCAGGAGTGGACCCGGTAGCATTATTTAAAAAACATCCGGGGCGTTTTCCGCTGTGGCATGTGAAAGACATCAATGCAGAACAAAAGCCGGTAGAAGTAGGAGCAGGCACCATCGACTTCAAGCCCATCTTCGCAGCCGCGAAAACTTCAGGCATGGAATACTTCTTTGTTGAACAGGATGCTGCGCCTGATCCATTGGCAAATATTGCAACGAGTTTTGCTAACCTGAAGAAGATAAGGGCATAGTCGTTATTTCTTTGCGGGGAAATTCTTTTTGTCAACCTGGTAAGGGTATTTTTCCCAGATCACGTTGTCTTCGTTAATGGTGAAGCCATTTGAGAAATCTACGCTACTCTCAACAGCCAGTTTATCGGCGGCTTCGTGTTGACCGAGCCGCCCGAGACAAACTACTTTGTAGTACTTGGCATCAGAGAACGTTTTGTAATTCACCAGCGCTTTATCAAAGCAGGAAATCGCTTCTTTGTATTGACGCAATTCCATGTACGTGATGCCGGTATAAAAAAGATCGAGGTGATGTACCCAGCTTTCATCACTTGTCTTCCGGGTGTGATCCGTGCTTTTATTGAAATGGAGCAGCGCCTTGTTAAACTCATTGAGTTGTAAGTAGCACAAGCCCATATAGAAATCATACGAATGATCCATTACATAAGCATGTTCGCCTTTTAGTTTTTTTGAAGATTCAAAATCAACAAGGGCAGCGCTATATGTTTTTGCGAAAATGCATTTAATGAAAGCCCTGTAGTCTAAGTGTGAGTTGGGATCCAGCGCAACACCTTTATCCAGGATTTTCATCCCCACTTCGTATTTGCTTTGCTTGAAAAAAGGCATTGCTTTTTGCTGATACAAGTACGCGATGTTGGGATTAACAGCAATCGCAGAGTCTATGTAAAGCTGCCGCTCCGGTGAATAAAGGCCATGCTGCCACGCTCCGTTCTTTAAATATTTTTCGATGATCTGTTCATCGGTGAGTGAGGGCGTGGAGGATTGCTTTTGTGCGTGCGCCTGTGAGGTGAAAATAATCAGTGTGAGAAGAAAGGGGTATTTCATTTCAAAGGTTAGTTGGGGTTGGGGTATAAAGTAAAGATAAGCTTTTGGTAGATTTTTATTTTAAACTTTAAGTACAGATGATAATGTCATAAATTTCCAGTGTGAACGAATTGAAATCCCTTTTGCTACTTGCCTTGCTGCTCGCGTGCCGGTTTACTTATTCTCAAACCCCAGGTAAGGACATGCCCACTCCACCCAACGGAGTCTGGATGCGCGATAGTCTATTCATGGACAAAACAGAAATCACTAATATCGCATGGCTGGAGTACATGCATTACCTTGCAAAAGACTCATCTCATGTCATCTATGAAGCGGCTCTTCCTGATACGCTGGTCTGGTTATCTTTTCAGGATACATTAAAAGTAAAAAACTACTTGCGCTCACCGGCTTACCGCTACTTTCCTGTGGTAGGTACCACCTATGAACAGGCTGTCAATTATTGTCGATGGAGATCACAAGCAGTAAGCAGGATTCTTGATAAACCCGAACGAAGAAAGGCTTTTAATATTAAAGAGGGCCAGCATGCCACTTTCACTTTTCGCTTACCTGCCGAAAAGGAATGGATAGAAGCAGCCTCAGGATCATTGGACATAGAAAAGTATCCGTATGGATACATCACCTATGGTGCTGCTCCTCACTTTAAAGAGAAGACTGATTTCTACTATGAGAAAACAAAGCACATCGTTTCTTACGATGTATTTAAAGCAGAATGGAAAGCCTATCTGAAAAGCAAAGACGAATCATTCTTTAATACCATCAGGACGTTTAAAAACTATTTTGAATACGGTGACTATGCCCCGCGCTCTGTTAACGATGAGCGAACACGCTCTAATCCAACAGGAGTGAACGATATGATCGGCAATGTATCTGAAATAGTACAACAAAAAGGATTCGCTAAAGGTGGAAGCTGGGCGCATTCCCTGGATGGAAGTAAAATCAATAAGGTACAGCTCTATGCTAAGCCCGAAGCATGGCTGGGTTTTAGATGTATATGTGAAGTTACATTAGCGAAGAAATAATTAAGGGTGAAAGACATTCGCATCCTGCAACAGGATATTAGCAAATATGGGAGATAATTCGATTAAGATAAGTATGAGATATATAATCATTATGTTATCGATAGGACTATTATTCACTTCTTGTAACTACAATAATAAAGAAGTAAACGTATTTAAAGGGAATGGGATAATTGTCATAGACTCTGCTTCAAGGGGCATAGAGCTGGTTACAATATCAGGTAAAGACAAGCAAATAAGCTCCTATCCAGTATACTACATCGGTTCTAAAGCTGACACTATTTCATTGGGTAGAAAACCAATATCGATGTTCACTGATGAGAAGAGTGCCCGTAAATATGATACTGCAAAAAACTGGAATTCTATTAAGAGCATGGACATCAGTATTTATGTTGACACAATAATACATTTATCAAATAATGTGGACTTTACTCATTTTGACAATGCGGATGCTGATCATGAGATCTTAGATTCGGTTAGGTTTTATAAAGCATTCCCTGTATTTATTGAAAACAAATCTGATTCATTAATTAGCGTAGGGACGCATAACTTTGTTAATTATTTAACGAGGGAGGTTAAGAACGAAAATGGAAATTGGATTGAAATTGAAAGTGCAGATAGAGGCGCCTTGGATGGAACAGCCAAGAGGCATCTTGTTATTGAACCTAACCACATTTTGATTGCCAAAATGTCGAGGTATAAAGGAGATATGAGAGCAGAGTGTCGTTTGAAATTTAATATCTCATGGGGAGGAGCGAATGAGTATGTGACATATTCAAACGTCTTTATAGATAATATCATGAAAGAACAATTAAAAGCGCTACAGGCAGAGCTGACGAAGTAGAATCCTCGCCTTTGCAGATGTTCCGATCGCACTCATGGTGTGGATGAAGCGTACTGTATTAGTCACGATAGGGTCACCAGCAAAACGCACTGTTCTATAATAGATCATTGATAGAGAATACATCTGATCAAAAAATCTGTGCACCCTGTGACAATTCTTAAAATTTAGCTACTAATACGATAAAGACTGTAGCTAAATTAAACGCAGATGAATATCGATTTCATTCGTTGGGATATTAATCCTGAGATTGTTAACATAATGGGTTTCTCATTGAGGTATTATGGGATTTTCTTTGCAGGTGGCATAATGCTCTGTATTATTATCCTGAAAGGAATTTTTAAAAAGGAAAATATCTCACCAGATAAATTGGATACACTCACGATATATGGTGTGATTGGTATTTTTGTAGGTGCAAGATTAGGGCACTGTTTGTTTTACGATCCATCCTATTATTTCAATCATCCGCTGGAAATGTTTTTGCCTATTCAGCTAACGAGTAAAGGAGAATATCAATTCACAGGTTATCAGGGGTTGGCAAGTCATGGAGGTGCTGTTGGGTTAATTATTGCGCTCGTTCTTTATTCCAATAAAACACAAGAGTCGATACTCAACACCGTTGATTTGATTGGAGTAGTCGCAGCTTTAGGTGGTTGCTTTATACGACTCGGTAACCTGATGAATTCTGAAATGATCGGATTTTCCACTCATGTTCCATGGGCTTTTATCTTTGAACGTGAAGATGCTCTGCCACGACATCCCGCGCAGTTGTATGAAGCAGTAGCTTATTTATTAATCTTCTTCTTTATTTTTTACTTATACAAAACCCACCGACCACAATTACAAAACGGGTTCTTTTTTGGAATATGTATTTCATTAATATTCATCGCCCGCTTTTTAATTGAATTTGTAAAAGAGAGGCAGGTTGCATTTGAAGAGCAAATGCAGTTTGACTTGGGACAATTATTGAGTATTCCGTTTATCCTGGTTGGGTTAGGGTTTGTGATCTATGGATTAATGAAAACAAATAGGGATAAACAGGAGAATGAGCCTTCAACAATATCATGAAGCAGTTAGTCTGCTTCGATTGATCATTTTAAAGTAATACCAAATTTGTTCAGCAACACGGTTTTCAGATGAAGATCATTAATTACAGCAACTTCAATTTTATCTCCATTTCTCTTCTCAATAAATTTGTCATTGAATAAAGTAACACGACCTGTAGCGGTAGGCAAAGTGCAAATGGTATTTTTAACAAAATAGGAATCGGGATTAACCTGCTTATCCAAACAACTGAGATTAAACTTACCCGCAGAAACTTCACTGAGATTAAATGTGTACTTGTCCTGAAAGGATTTCCCATCGGCAGACATGGAAAGTACGAAGTCAGTATCGTTATACTTTTCTATTTTAAAGTAATTTCTTCCATCACTTTGAATACCTGTTCGTATTTCGATGGGGCGCACAAACAGGTCTCCGTACCCCACATCGGCCAGGTATTCCCTGTCTGTTTTAATGCAGAGCGACAGGTGATCATACTGCGGGCCGATATTTCCATTCTCATCGATAATACGCGCGGAGATTATTTTACTGTTAAACCCAATCTCGGTTAGTAATGTATGAAAGAGCAGATTGAGTTCGTAACAAAATCCACCTCTTCGTTGGTTGACAACCTTGTCATAAACATGATCCGGCTCCATGTCAAAGGCTCGCTTGTAGTACACATCCAGATTTTCAAACGGAACATGAAACACATGCTGTTCGTGAAGCTTAACTAATGTCGGACTATCAGCGATGAACTGGTCAGTGAAGTGTATTCTTTCCAGGTAATGCGCAATGTTCATGGATTGGTTTTCTTTTATACCGATGTAAGAGGGTCGCGAGGGTGCCTGTTACTACCCCGTTTATTGGTGACCCCAATGAGTGCATCACTCTTTTGAATTTAGTTTTCCCTGAATCAGGTTCAATGCAAAATCACGGAAGTGTAACAAGGGCGATCCGCTGCTGCCAAAATAAGGATCAACCAGCCGGTAGGTGCGGCCTTCGTTCCAGATCGTGAGTAAAGTAACTTGTTTATCGTTAGCAGAGGATTCAGAAGTCCCGGATGACTGTTGTTCATAATTTTTCCAATCAAGATGTAGTGCGCGAAGCAATAGTTCGCTTACCTCATCACTGCTCAGAGTTGTCTGCTTGTCATCACCCTGAAGTTGTCCGTTAGCCCGGAGTTCATAATGATAATATCCGGTGTTGACCATACCGGGCGTAAGCTGGTAGCTGAAGATCAAATCGGTTTTAGGGATAACAGGTTTTTCTCCTTCGGGAATCAACTCTTCAAATCCTTCGCTTAATTTATTCTGAAACCACGCTGAAAGACGGAGGTAATCATCAAGTGCCCCTTCCATTAAAATAGTTTCCTTTCGTTCACCCGTTTCAATGAATGGATCGAAAGCAGCATGATAGTACACTTCATTTACATAATACTCGTTGGCATTAAGCCACACTACGGGTACCTGATGCGGACGGGTTTTCTGATACAAGACCAGCGTGCTAAAAAAGCGATAGTGCTCCTGCTCTTTCTGGTTATATAATCCCTGCAGGTTAGCAGGTAATAATTTTCTAAACTCACTGCGGTCAGCTGCCTGTCTCAATTCAAAATAGTGAGCAAGTGTTAGGATTGGTTTTTGTTCTTTAAAATGCGGTTGAAATGTAAGCGTAGTGGCGAGTAATTCTTTCTTCTGCTCATCATTAAGCGTAATCGTTGTTTGCTTTATAAATGGCCGATGATCAGCTGCACCGCTATAGACAGTCTGGCCATTTGCCAATGTCCATTTTTTGTTACCTGCGTTTGGATCACCCAGGTCTGTTTCGGTATAGATTTCTATTTTAGGATAGGAATGATCAGCCATGATTTTCAGTAGTGTTTAACGGCAGCAATAAAGACAGAATTTTTGATTGTTTACCGGATGATAAAGGAATAATGAATTTAATATGTCACGATAAACTATTCTAATGATTATTTTTAGGCCTTACTTTTAGTCTATGAAATATATCCTGTTTTTCGTTTCTATACTTTTTGTGCAAGTAGTTTGTGCGCAATCAGTTGGCAAAGTTACTGACCCGGAAGAATGGGTGAATCCCCTGATGGGCACGGCATCGAAGCCTTCTATGTCCAACGGTAATACCTATCCTGCAGTGGGTGTGCCATGGGGAATGAATTTGTGGTCGCCACAAACCGGCAAGATGGGTGACGGATGGATGTACACCTACGATGCGGATAAGATTCGCGGCTTCAAGCAAACACACCAGCCTTCACCGTGGATGAATGACTATGGTCAGTTTGCGATCATGGCTGTTACCGGGAAGATGAAATTCAACCAGGACGAGCGTGCGAGTTGGTTCTCGCACAAGTCAGAGATAGCGAAGCCTTACTATTATAGTGTATACCTGGCCGATGCGGATGTTACTGCGGAACTAACTCCCACCGAGCGTGCAGCAGCATTTCAATTCACCTACCCAAAAAGCGATAGCTCCTTCATTGTTATCGATGCATTGGACAATGGCTCATACATCAAAGTGATACCGAAAGAAAATAAAATCATCGGCTACTCCACACTC
>NNBV01002407.1_pt1 | contig 26009 bp, 14 predicted proteins | sample 1173771 | NCBI WGS metagenome assembly NNBV01 (sample SAMN07173938, study PRJNA388173) | plant metagenome | isolation source: symbiotic tissue sample KVS11 | place: Norway: Troms, Kvaloya island | reverse complement strand
ATTCCGAAATAGGCTCTTTGCGGAGACTACTGGTGCACAGTCCTGATAGCAGTTTAGGTAAAGTGGTTCCTTCCAAAGCACAAGACTGGTTGTTTGAAGACATTGTGCACCTTGACACTATCCGCAAGAAAGAATACGACTTCTACCTGAAGGTGCTTATGTATTTTCTTGATCCTGAAAAAATACATGGAAAGTTAGACCATATCAACTCAAGAGAAAGCAATCGCGGATTTTACAAACCCGATAATAATGACTTTCATCGCTCGGATAAAGTTATTGAGCTGCAATGGTTATTAGACGAAATTCTTCACGACAAAGACATACGGCTTAAATTAGTAGCGTCTGTGTGTGCCATTGAATTTTGTTCGTATGAAATTCAGAATCTCCTGCTCTCGCTCGACACTACCCTGCTGGCAAAAGTATTTATTGGCGGTACGTTGAAAAATGGTCAGATGCTTTTTGCTCCCATACCAAATTTCATATTTACCCGCGACATTGGTGTGGTGATTAATGATCATATACTTTTAAACCGACCAGCAAAGAAAGCACGAACCCGTGAAGCGTTACTGGCAAAATATATTTTTCACAACCATCCGCTCTTTGCTCACTTTCAAAACAAGATCATTGAGATTGAAGACACCTCGCATCATTTTTTAATGCCCAAAGAAACCGATGACAAGAAAGTAACACTGGAAGGTGGTGATGTGATGATGGTAAGTGAAAACCATTTGCTGGTAGGTGTGAGTGAGCGCACTACTATTGAAGCCGCACACCAGGTGATCAACGTATTGTTTGCAAAGAAAATTGTAGAGAAAATAACCGTTATACGCATTCCTAAAAAACGTGACTACATGCATATTGATACGGTGTTTACTCAAGTGAAACGAGATGTATGGGTCATGCTTGGAAACTTTTCACGCAAGGCCATAAAAAAAACAGATGTCGATCCTATCGAACGGATACTGGAAAGCAAGAAGAAAGATGATCCTATTAAAATCATTCAGTTTAAGATACACGATCAGGAAAATCCCGTTCACTTCGAAACGCTCGAAGATTTGCTTATCCACATCAGTGAACACGATTTGAAGTGTACGCAAAAAGTAAATTTTATTTATTCCGGCAACAATGAATTTCCCTTTGACTTACGCGAGCAATGGACGGATTCCTGTAATGTGCTGGCATTGAAAGAGGGTGTAGTGTTAGGCTATGATCGCAACGACAAAACAACTGAAGCCTTTAAAGAAGCTGGATTTAAAGTCATTCATGTTCACGAGCTATTGGAAAATCTGGAGTCAGGAAAAATAAATGTCGATGATTTAACTGATACCCTGATCTTAATGCCATCAGCTGAGCTTTCGCGTGCACGTGGCGGCTTTCATTGTATGAGCTTGCCCCTGCTGCGCGATAATATTAGTTAACTTCATAGCTACTTTATTATTTAAACTCATTGCATAAGTGATCATTTAGCTAATTTTTTAAACTCAGGGTTTAACTTTATTCGTAATATTTAACTCATTGCTTTATCCATTATAGTATGCCCAAACAGACTACTTCAAATCTTCTTATGATCCGGCCTGTGCAGTTTACATTCAATGCTGAAACGGCAGTGAACAATGCATTTCAATCAACTAAAGACAGCAATGCACAGGAACTCGCACTGAAAGAGTTTGATGATTTCGTAGCATTACTTCGCAAAAACGAAATCAGCGTAACAGTGATGGATGATACACCAGAACCTCACACGCCCGATTCCATTTTTCCCAACAACTGGATTTCTTTCCACGAAGATGGACAAGTTGTTCTCTACTCCATGTATGCACCGAACAGGAGATTGGAAAGGAAGCCGCAGGTAATCGATCAACTTAAAAATTATTTTCACGTCACCTCTCAGGTCGATTTGTTTCCGTTCGAGAATAAAAATATTTTCCTTGAAGGCACTGGTAGTATGGTACTGGATCGTGAATATAAAATCGCCTATGCCTGCCTCTCGCCACGCACGGATAGCACAGTGCTTCAGGCCTTTTGTTCGCAATTAGGATTCACCCCGGTTTCGTTCACTGCTACTGACACCTCAAATGTTCTCATTTATCACACCAATGTAATGATGTGCGTGGCAGATCAATTTGTGGTGATTTGCCTCGACTCCATAAAAGATGAAAAGGAAAGAACACAGGTGATTGCATCAATAGAGAATAGTAAAAAAGAAATCATCACGATTGATTTAGATCAGATGAATCACTTTGCGGGAAACATGCTGCAGGTAGAAAACAAGAACAAAAAAAAGATCCTCGTCATGTCATCACAAGCGTATCGCTCACTTCATGCCGGACAGGTTGCTAAAATAGAATGCTATAATTCAATACTTCACTCCAGCTTAGATACCATTGAGCGAAATGGCGGAGGCAGTGCCAGGTGCATGATGGCCGAAGTGTTTTTGCCGGAAGTAGTTATTAATTAGTCAAGATCATCCTTCCCATACCAATAACCTTGATACAAAGGGTATTTGAAACGCAAGCGTTTCAAATACCACAAGCATTTAAAAGTCAATGATCAAAAGTTCGCTGGCGAACTTTTGATCATTGACTTTTACAACCGCGGCCTACACGTGTTATCGAACTTCCGATTTTAATCTCCGCGGACAGAGAATAAACTTAATCGAGCTTTGAGCTCTACGCTTTCTTCCGATTCACTGCGATATAATAAAGCGGAATACCAATCAATGTGATGATCAATCCTGGCCAGGTATAACCGGGTTTATAAATGATCAACAGAATACAAAATGCGGAACCCATTAAGATATAAAGTCCGGGAAGAAACGGATAGCCAAATGCTTTGTAGGGACGCTCTGCATTGGGTTGTTTTTTTCTGAGTATAAAAATACCGGCAATGGTGAGCGTATAAAAGATCACCACCACAAACGAAATCATATCCAGCAGATTGCCATATTCACCACTTAAGCAAAGCAGCGAAGCAACCAGGCATTGCGCCCACAGTGCCCATTCGGGTACAGCATTTTTATTAAGGTCTTTTGCTTTCTTAAAGAAGAGTCCGTCATTGGCCATGGTGTAATACACGCGTGCGCCTGCCAGTACCAATCCATTGATACACCCAAAGGTGGAAACCATAATCAGTATGGCAATTACAATTTTACCGGAGTCACCAAAGATCTGGTTGGCTGCTGATATAGCCAGGCGGTCTGCTTTCGGATATGCAATGTCATCCAAAGGCAAAACGTAGATATACATGAGGTTGGCCGTTACATATAAAAACGTAACGATGAGTGTACCCAGAAATAAACTCAATCCGATATTGCGTTTCGGATTCTTAATTTCACCGGCAATGAAGGTGACATTGTTCCATGCATCGCTGCTGAATAAAGAGCCGGTCATGGAAGCAGCTATTGCACCAAGCAATGCCAGGCCGCCAATTTGTGTCCAGCCGGTAGCTACTTTACCTGCACCGTTTTCACCTAAGTCCTGCATGGACTGAAAGCCCTTCTGCCAGTTTTCATTCCAATAGTTTTGTTTCACCAGTATAAATCCAAAAACAATCAACCCGAAGAGAGCTATTAATTTTGAAACGGTAAATACCGATTGAATGAGCTTGCCTTCTTTTACACCGCGTGTGTTGATATAGGTTAATAGAATGATGATCAGGATAGCAGTTAGCTGTGCGGCTGACAAAGTGAGGAAACCGAGATCTGCAATTACATTCGTTTCACTCATCCATGGGAACAGGTAAGCAGAGAATCGGGCGAAAGCCACCCCTACTGCGGCAATGGTTGCTGTCTGAATGACTGCGAAGAAACTCCATCCGTAAAGAAAGCCCATCAATGGATTGTAAGCTTCTTTCAGATATACATACTGGCCTCCGGCTTTAGGAAACATTCCGCTCAACTCACCATAGCTTACTGCTGCAGTGATGGTCATGAACCCGGTGATCAACCATACTGCAATGAGTAAACCGGGGCTGCCTACGTTGCGCATGATGTCGGCACTGACAATGAAGATACCGGAACCGATCATCGACCCGGCTACGATCATGGTACCATCCCATAACCCAAGTACGGGTTTAAAATTCTTTTCGCTCATGTGAGGCAGGTGAGGTTAAGGTTGCAATTTAAAAACGGGAAGATATGTATTTCATTGAAATCAAAGAAGAGGTTGGTATTAGGAATTAGGTATTGGGAATTAGGTAGCGTAAAGTTGACAAATGACAAATGGGCAATTGACAAAGCGTTTAGTAGTTGTGAAAAGCAGGCAATAGCGATAAGTAATCCGGTGTCTGTAAGTAACAACTGATATTAATTAATAAAACGGATAACTGACCGCTGATCACCCTGGAAACTGATGACTGGTAACCAGTAACTGTAAAGATCAATCTAAAATCTCCTTCACTGGTTGCCCTGTGCATCCGCTTGGAAATTTAACCTTCAGTAAGACAGAAAGTGTGGGTGCTATGTCGGTAATAGAATGATAGCTTACGGAGCTTCCTGCTTTTATTCCATATCCATAAAACAGGACGGGCACATTGGTGTCGTAGGTGTATGGAGAGCCATGTGTAGTTCCTTGTGGCCAGCTTCCTTCAAACCAACCCGGCTCAAGCACTACAGCCAGATCACCTGAGCGTTTGGTATGAAAGCCACGCTTGACCATACCCTTCGCTCCTGCTTCACCATATTCACCTGCCGATATCAACTGACGTGTAAATACATCGGAGACACCTTCCTGTTTGAGTAAATAATTTTTGATTAACTCGGTAGCGATAAGATAATCAACACCTGATGAACGCGGGTCTGCACCAAACAAATCCTGGTTTAAAAAAATCTGTCCATTGGATGCATTCTCAATTAATTTCTTACCAGGAAAATAAGGTTGAAGAAAATCAGCAAGACCTGCTTCTATGGCTGCGGATTTAAATTTATCGGCAGGAATGCGTAAGTCCTTTAAGTACAGAGGCACATCAGCTACGGCATGATCGGCCGTGAGGAAAACAAGGTATTCACCTTTGCCAATCTCTTTATCCAGCTTATTCAAAATGTCTTCGATGTTTTTATCAAGGCGTATGTACACATCTTCTACCTCTACGGAATTAGGCCCCATGGCATGGCCCACAATATCGGTAGATGAAAAAGAGACGGCTAAGAAATCAGTCCATTCATCTTTACCCAACAGTTCACCATCGATCGTTGCCTTGGCCATTTCGGTAAGAAGATCGTTACCATACGGAGTGCTGGTGATCAGTTCAAAATCAGCACTTAGTTTCCTCAACTCTTTCAGGTTGTAAGGAAAAACAGGACGATCTTTTCCTTTCATTTTTGTTTCGTAAGGAGAATCATCGGGGCCACTCTCCTTGTATTGATCAATCGGATAAACGGTTTTCCACTCCTGGTTTAAATAATTATCCGCAAGGTTTAGTTTATTAAAATTATCCACCCACAAAGGAAGTGCTTCTTTGTAGTAGGTGCTGGTAATGAATTTACCCGATTTCGAATCGAACCAATAGGCACCATCCGGTGTGTGCCCTGCAGGAAGAACAGCGCCCCTGTCTTTTATAGAAACACCAATTACTTTTGCTCTGCGCTGAGTGGCTAATTCCAACTCATCGGTAATGGTAGAAGAAAGCATTCGCCAGGGAGAGACATCACCATTACCCTGATCATTACCCACTGGTTTGTAACGATCGTCACCCACACAATTCACTGACTTCTTTATTGTCTTATCGTACCAATCGTTGGCGATGACGCCATGTATAGCAGGAGTAGATCCTGTATATACCGAAGCATGCCCCGGCCCGGTATATGTAGGCACATAATTGTAGTGTGCATTCTTCAGCATGAAGCCTTCACCCATCAGTCGCCTGAAACCTCCCTTTCCCAATTTGCTATCAAAGCGATACAGGTATTCCTGTCGCATCTGGTCGACCACAATACCTACCACCAGCTTGGGGCGAGGTGGAGTATTCTGAGAAAAAGCGGGGGAAGAAAGAATCAGTAAAACGAAAATGCCGGCTAACCTTTTCATAACAAGTAATAAGCGGGCAATTTATAAAAATAGCCGGTGATGGCTACCAATTTAATGTGAACGGTGTTTTACTTTTTATCACAATAAATCCGCTCGTATTCATCTGCCGACTCAAAAGCCTGCCTGCGCAGAAGTTTGCCAGCATAACTGTAATAAATAACCACTGATATATCGGCTTCCTCCACATGCTTTTCAGTGAAATACATGGGCTTATCGGCATCACCGATGTTCACGATATTCGTAAAGGCAGAAGGTATCACCACACCCATGCGATTACTAATCACGCCATAATAATTATCCTGATGGATAATGGCCACGGATTCGTGAGGGTATTTTTTTACATAATGAAAATCCTTGATCTTATCCAGCAGTACCTTGCCACTGCGAATGTCATAAATCTTCCATTGAAAGTTTTCTTTTACCCAGGCGGAAGAATCATTCCAAAACTGAATTTCATTGAATTGAAATTTCCCTACTGGCTTCGAATCGGTATCGATGAAACCCCATCCTCCTTCTTTGTAAGCAGCAAACCAATGCATGTTGTATTGCACCAGGTTGCGATCGTACATAGGCCGGATCCATTTCTTTGAAAGTATATCGTACAATCCAAACTTCTTTTCTTTTAATAGCGAAAGCCTTCCCGGCTCGGATTGAATGATGGCATCGTACTCTGTAGGTAATATGATCTTTCCTTTGCTGTCTACTACTCCCTTCTTGCCTGCTTTCGCGAGCAGGAAAAGTCCTTCGGGAAGATTTTCGATCTGGTCAAAATCTCCTGTAAAAAGTCGTTGGCCGGAAAGTGCATTGTATACCGTCTTCTTGTTTCTGTCCGTCACTATCAGCCATACAGCAGAATCTTTGCCGAACAGCGTGGTTTTTTCCGAAAGGTTAAAATCAAGATGCACCCGCTTATTGAGCCACGCACGAACAGAATCTTTCTGCTTCACCATGGCAATATTCTTTTCGAACCAGATGCTGTCGGCATCCTGCACAATTCTTTTTCCGGATGAAATATCGATGAGCTGTACTCCTCTTGTTTGTTGTTTCGTAGCAATCCATTGTCCCTGAATAGCTACCTGATGAAAGGGCACCTCTTTCAGTTCAGGAATACCTTCTAAAAACTGCTTATCATTTTTAGTGCGGAGAAATCCAAACGAAGTTTTTGTCAGTACTTGTCTTTCAAATGGAATGATGAATTCCAGTTCTTCATTGAGCACACCTTCCAGGGCACCGTTCTTTACCCAGCAAAGATGATCGCTCCAGCGTCTTACATCATCGAAGACAAGTGATTCAGACAAAGGAACTTTGTTTGCCACCGCTCCTACTGTGGCGGCAGTAACTAAAATCTTCTTTGCGTTTTTACCCAGAATAATCCAGTCATCGAGTGAAACGATTTCTTCATACACATAAGGAAGAAGTATACGCCCGGTAAAAGATGAAATGCCCCAGCCTGATTCTTTTTGTACGGCGATAAACCGGCCTGCGATGACCTGCGCATCTTTCAATCCATCAATACGAATGACTGATCCTGATTTATGAATAATAAGCAGGGATTGAGTTGTTGTTACTTTCAGGAAGCCATCGCCCATATCGTCTACTTCCTTTACTGCGCCATTGAAAAGTATTTTCCCGCTGCGCGAAATAATTCCTTGCGAAGTAACCAGATAATCGGATCGGATATTTCCACACAAATAATCTTCCGATACCGCATCGAAGGAAGGGGCGATTCGCTCTTTCCCTTCCGCATCCATAAATCCGTAGCGATCGCCTTTCAGAAACGGTACCCAATACAAGCGATTTAGTTCTTCCACTTTATGCAAGGAGTCCGTCATGTCTTCTTTCACATCATAGGAATCATGATCGAGATGAAAAAGTATATTTCGCGAAAGCGTTAACCATTTACTGTTGGGATATTGTTTTATAAAATACTGAAACGAAGCGGCCGATCCGCTGGCAGTGGTGATTTGTAAAATCTGCTGTTCGGCCACCTCGGCATAAGGGCTGGAAGGAAATTCACGCACAAAGTTTTCATAGCTTTTCAATCGTTCATCGCGCGTACGATCTTCATAGAGCAATTTATCATGACGCTTGCGTGCATCTGTATTCCGGTGTGAGGAAGGATACTTCTTAAGAAACGCATCGAAGCTCGTGTAGGTGTTTATCTTCAATGCTTCCAGGAAAGCCACTTCATCGCGCAGTTCCACTGCGGCACTTACCTGGCTGGCCGCAGGGTGATGTAGAATAAAATAATGATACGCCTCTTCGGTGTTCACCGACTTGGCAAAACCAAAAGCCGCATTATCAATTATCCTTTTCTGATCGTTAAGCACAATACTATCAATAGGAAACTTCTTTAGTTTCTCTTTCTCACGTATGTCAAGTTGTGCGTAATCTTTAACAGAAGCTAAGATGTAGTAGTAAGCCGAATCAAGATTATAGCCAGGATATTCTTTATTGAAGAATAATAAAGAGGCGGTATACTTTACTTCTGCGTCGCTACTGTTTTTTGCAAGTGTCCTGGCAATGATCTGTTCTGCCTTTGTCCATTTTTTCTTTTCTATCCGCGACAGCACCTGACTACCTGAGCCGGACTGCGACCGTGCGCTCAACGAAAGAAGAATAAAAAAAACGAGCAGTATCCGGAACATACAAAGGTGCTGATTAGGCAATCTGTGCTCGCTTCGCTTTATCCCACACTGCACTTTGCTTACCGCGCAGCAAACGGAATAACCCCTGGTAGACGGACAAGTTCATGAACAGGAAGTAGTAGGGAACAAATAAAATTTTAAATCGCAGTTTTTGATTGCGGAGTAAATATCCAGCTATCGCAATGAAATAAAAGAAGAGTTGCGCAATGAAGATGGTACCATAAAACACATTGCCATCAGCGGCCAGAAAGATATTTGTAATTATCAAAAGCAAAAGACTTAAAGGAGCCAACGTCCAGCGTAGCATACGATGAGATACATATTGAAAACTAAGCCATCCGTATTTAAAAATATTAAGAAGATCAGTGAAGTACCACACTTCGATTAGTCCGCCAGCCGAGATGCGCACCTTTCTCTTGTGCTCTTCACCCATAGATTCTGAACTCGTTTCCATGGCGTAAGCTTCCGGCTCGTAAATAACACGAAATCCCTTTTTTGCAATGTTCATGGAAAGTCGGAAGTCTTCGATGAGTACTCCCGGAGGCACCTCTTCATACAATGAAGTACGGATCGAAAACAATTCTCCGGCAGCACCCACAACGGTATGCAGCTCAGAATCCCATTTCTTCAACTTTGATTCATATTTCCAGTATGCGCCTTCCCCTGAACTGGCCGCATTGTCCTGCTCGCTTTGCATCACTCTTTTTTCGCCTGCTACTGCTCCTACCTGCGCATCTTTATAATGCCGGGCAATGAGTTGAAGCGCTTTCTGATTCAGAAACGTATTGGCATCGCAATAAATGACAATCGGTGTTTTCACAAATGCCATGACACGGTTCACCGCGGCATTTTTGCCTTTTCGTGCATTTTCATGAAACAGTTTTAATTCAGGGTATTTCTGAATGATTTCCCCGCTATTGTCGGAAGAGCCATCAGTGACAAAATAGAAATTGATTTTTTTCGCAGGATAATCCAGTTGTAACGTATTCTTAATCTTCTGTTCGAGAATATCCGCTTCGTTGAAACAGGCAACAACAAGGGTTATTTCAGGTAATTCATTTTCCTCATAATAAAGGCTTATTCGCTGGCGCGTCTTTTTCCTTAGTCTGACTAACAGCCCTAACAGGATAGGGTAGCCCAGATATGTGTATAAAATTACTCCAAAACCGAACCAGAAAAGAACTTCCATTTTGCGTGTTATCTATAAAGAGGTAATCAGTAATTATAACCTATAAAAGTCGTAAATTTCGATGTTTTTCTCCCTTATTTATCAGAAATGATGTTGAAAGTTGGCCGTGATAAGCATTATCTGGTAATCATGCTGATGTGGGTAGCGCTATATGCGAATGCTCAATCCACTCCGGCGTTTACCAGTGCCCCCCTATTGACAGGTACCTATGGTGCGGGTTACACCTATTCCATAACTACTTCTGATGTTGAAAATAACAGTAGAAGTATTGCTATTACCAGTGGCGTACTGCCAATCGGACTAGCGTTAGGTAACCCTGACCTTGCTAATGGAACTGCTCAGATTACGGGCACCGCCAATGAAGTTGGGGATTTTCCAATTGTGCTCACCGTTAGTGACCAGGTAGATGGAACTCAGGAAACGCAATCCTTTACGATCTCTATATCAAAAGCAACAGCCGGCATTGCTCTCAGCAACATAAACACCGTTTATAATGGTCTGCCACAATCCGTCATACCTACTACTACACCCTCAGGACTTAATGTAATCATCACCTATGATGGTTCTGCCACTCCGCCCACCGATGCAGGAAGCTATGCTGTAGTTGCTACACTGGATGATGCGCACTATAGCGGCAGTAAAAGCGAAACACTTTTTATCGATAAGGCCACATTGACGGCTACCGGAGATGCTAAAAATCGTTTCTATGGAGCCGCAGATCCGGCATTCACTATTACCTATAGCGGCTTTGTAAACGGAGAAAGTCAAACGGTGTTAAGCAGTCTACCAACAGCTGCTGCTACTGCAACAGCTACCTCCGCTGCAGGAGCTTACCCCATCACAGTTACAGGTGGCGTAGACGAAAACTACACGATCAATCCGGTAGCAGGTACTTTCACCATTAACAAAGCACCGTTAACAGCAACCGCTGACGACAAGGGTAAATTGTATGGTGCTGCTAACCCACCACTGACCATAAGTTATACCGGTTTTGCAAATGGAGAAACCTCAGTGGTATTGAACACACCTCCCACCATTTCCACTTCCGCCGTTTTGACTTCTGCCGTTGGAGACTATAGCATTACCCTTGCAGGAGGTACGGATGATAATTATTCGATCAATAACATCAATGGAGTACTCACAATAAACAAAGCTACCATTACAGCCACTGCTGATAACAAAAGCAGGAATTACGGAGTAGCTAATCCAACTTTTACGTTCACGTATTCCGGATTTGTAAATGGAGAAACCGTCGCCGTGATTAACAGTCTGCCTGTAGCTTCTTCTACTGCGCTCATTAACTCCCCGGTAGACACCTACGCCATATCTGCCGGCGGTGGTACGGATAATAATTACCTTATCAACCTGGTTAATGGTACACTTACCATTACCAAAGCCACACCGGTGATCACCTGGAATAACCCCTCTTCCATTGATTACGAAACCCTATTAAGTACTGCACAACTTAACGCTTCGGCTAATGTATCGGGAACGTTTACATATACTCCTTCAGCAGGAACGATTTTAAATGCAGGTAATAATCAAATCCTGTCAGCTGATTTTGTCCCGTCCGATGTGACTAACTACACTACTATAACCGGTATTCAAAGACCAATTACTGTAAACAAAATTACGCCTTTAGTCACTTGGGCAAATCCTGCGACCATCACATACGGAACTGCATTAAGCAGCACCCAGCTTAATGCAACCGCCAATGTAGCCGGATCATTTTCCTATGCTCCCGGTGAAGGCACGATATTAAATGCAGCAACCAATCAGGCCCTTTCAGTAAACTTTACACCAACGGATGTCGCAAATTACAATGTTGTGCCTGGCACCCAGGTATTCATTACCGTAACCAAAGCAACCCCTGTCATTACCTGGTCTGATCCTTCTGATATTACCTATAACACGCTCCTGAGCTCTGCTCAACTCAACGCTACTGCTGATGCAGCCGGAACATTTGCCTATACTCCTTCAACTGGAACGAAGCTGAATGCAGGACCTAATCAGACGTTGTCTGTTAACTTTGTGCCCTCTAATCCTTCTAACTTCAACTCCGTAAATAACACGCAGGTATCCATTAACGTAAACAAGGCTACTCCTGCTATTACCTGGGCAAACCCTGCACCCATTATTTACGGTCAGGCACTCAGCAGCACCCAACTGAATGCTACTGCTAACGCTGTAGGAACATTTACCTATACACCCAATGCAGGAACACAGTTGGGTGCAGGAATCAATCAAACACTTTCCGTGAGTTTCGCTCCCACCGATGCAGCCAACTTCAACGCGGTGAATGATGTGCAAAGACAGATCACAGTTAACAAAGCAACGCCTCTGATCACCTGGGCAAATCCATCTCCCATTATTTATGGAACGCTTTTGAGCGCTACCCAGCTTAACGCCACCGCCAGCGTACCCGGGACATTTTCCTATACTCCCGACATCGACACAAAATTAAATGCAGGAGTAAATCAAATTCTTACAGCAACCTTTACCCCGACCGATGCAACTAATTATAATATTGTAACTCCTATTCAACGGCAAATTACAGTAAGCAAGTCTACCCCTGTCATCACCTGGGCAGCTCCTGCGCCGATTAAAGTGAACGTTGCATTAAGTGGCACACAGCTCAACGCCATTGCAAACGTAGCAGGAACATTCACTTATACTCCTCCTGCGGGAACATCGTTTGGTACGGATGGCACTTATACGCTATCAGCAAATTTCACTCCTTCAGATATCACCAACTATAACACCGTCAATAACACACAGACGCAACTCACCGTTAGTAATAAAGAAAATCCGGTAATCACCTGGGCAAATCCATCTTCAATAAGCTATGGCAATCCCCTAAGCGGAACGCAGCTCAACGCCACGGCAAATGTAACGGGCACATTTACCTATACTCCTTCCATTGGATCACTCTTAAATGCAGGGGCTAACCAAAACTTAAAAGTAGATTTTGTGCCCGCCGATGGAGTAAACTATAATACGATAAGTAAAACAGTACAGATCACCATTGACAAGACTACCCTTATTGCAACGGCTTCCAATGGAAGCAGAGTGTACGGAGCCGCTAATCCTGTTTTTTCAGTAAGCTATTCCGGGTTTGTAAATAATGAAACATCTACAGTATTAGATACTCCTCCTTCCGCCAGCTGCTCGGCAATAGCCAGTGACAATGCAGGAAATACGTTTCCGATTATACCATCGGGTGGAGTGGATAACAATTATTCGTTTAACTATGTGAACGGACAGCTAACTATAACAAAAGCTACCTTAACAGCCAGGGCAGATAATAAATCAAGATCGTATGGATTAGCTAATCCATCCTTTACCATCAGCTATACCGGCTTTGTGAATGGTGATAACGCAAATGAAATTACTGCGCCTTCCATCGTTACAACAGCAACAACAGCAAGTAATGTTGGTGCTTACCCGATCACTTTAAGCGGAGGTTCAGCTACTAATTACAATTTCACATTACAATCCGGGTCGCTTACCATAAACATCTCACCACTTACGGTGAAGGCCAATGATCTCGGAAAAACGTATGGTCAGGCTAATCCCGCACTTACATTAACTTATACCGGTTTTCTAAATGGAGATACACCGGCTTCTATAGTTCCGCCTACGGTAGCTACTACGGCACTTGCTACCAGTAATACCGGCACATACCCGATTTCACTAAGCGGTGGATCAGCTCTGAATTACGGATTAATCTTACAACCGGGAACACTTACGGTAGCTAAAGCACCACTCACAGCAACGGCAGATAATAAAACCAAAAATTACGGTCAGACTAATCCGGCACTGACAATCACTTATTCCGGTTTTGTAAATGGGCAAACCGCTTCTTCCATCACGGCTCCTTCCATTAGCACTACAGCTACTACACTCAGCAGTGCTGGTAGCTACTCCATCACACTTAGTGGCGGATCGGCCGCAAACTATGAGCTGTCATTACAAAACGGCTCTTTGACTATTAACAAGATACCTCTTACCATCACACTTGATAATAAATCGAAACCTTACGGCAGTGCTAACCCCGGCTTTACCTTTTCTTATTCCGGCTTTGTAAATGGAGAAAGTTATTTATCCCTTACTTCACCACCTATCCCCTACACTACGGCAACAATAACCTCTTCTGCAGGAAGTTATCCCATCACAGCCGGAGGAGCTGTGGATAATAATTACAGCTTTAATTATCTGCCCGGCACACTCACGGTAAACAAAGTAACCCTGACTGCAAAAGCGAATAATATCAGCCAGACTTACGGAACCACACCCGCACCAACAATCAGCTATACCGGTTTCGCAAATGGTGAGGATCAAAATGTATTAGACACAAAACCACAAGCAACCACAACAGCCACTCCCGGTTCTGCAATAGGAACTTACCCCATTACTGTTTCCGGTGGTGCTGACAACAACTATAACTTTACGTACAGTGCAGGCACACTCACAATCACTAAAGCGACATTAACAGTAACTGCCAATAATTTAAATCGCCTGTTCAACACAGCTAATCCTCCGTTGACTATCAGCTATTCCGGTTTTGTTAATAACGAAACGATCGCAGTAATCAATACCGTTCCGGTAGCCACTACTTCCGCCACCATTTCATCTCCAGGAGGCTCCTATCCGATTATCGTGTCTGGTGGTGCCGATGATCGCTATGAATTCAATTATGTGTTTGGCACATTGCTGGTTATCGTTAACAACCCTCCCGTACTTGCAGGTTTTCAAATCACCGTGGAAGAAGACACCCGCTTCCTCTTTACTTACGATACCTTCAGCCAGCACATCACCGACGATCCGGGGAATCAAATTGTCTACCTAAAAATTTTAACACTGCCAGCAAACGGAACACTCTACTGGAAGGGAAACAATGTAGCAGCCGGAGATAATATACTGGCCACCGGTTCGCAGTTAGATAATTTTAGTTATCTGCCAAACACAGATTACAATGGGTTAGATTCATTTAACTGGAATGCCTCTGACGGTACATTCATTTCAAATGCTCCTGCCACGGTATCTATTAAAATAAACGGAATCAATGACGCGCCTGTCCTCAGCAATATTGAATCAGAACCTATCCCATACAGTCTTGGGGATAAAGAGGTAGCTGTCACACAGCGATTAACTGTTAACGACATCGACAATAGTTTTATTCATTCAGCAAAAATTACCATCGCTCAGAACTATTCTACAGGAGATAATCTTTCTGTGGGCACAGCGATCAGCCCTAAAATAATCTCTTCATTCGATGCCACAAAAGGGGAACTTACATTAACCGGGAAAGATTCCAAGTCAAACTATGAAGCCACTTTAGGTCAGGTGGTATTTAACAGTCCGGTGTCCGGCTCCGCCATTGTATCCAATAAGACACTGACCTTTGTTGTCAATGACAGTACTGCCAATAGCAATATCGTTTCCCGGATTGTAGAAATAACAGAAGTCTTTCCGGAGTTGGATTTAGTCAATTCATTCACACCTAACAACGACGGCGTTAATGATCAGTGGGACATTGGCAACCTGCATCTCTATTCGAAGATCGCTATCTCTGTTTTTAATCCGGAAGGTATGAAGGTATTTACCTGTGGCGATCAAACCTGTAAATGGGACGGTAAATCGAATGGCCGGGATTTGCCCCAGGGGCCTTACTTCTACACCATCAATCTGAATGATGGAAAGCGAAAATACCAGGGCACAGTAACTATTCTGAAATGAGACAGGGACTAACTAAATCGATCATTGGTATTTCCCTGGTATTGCTTCTATGCTTACAGGCAAAAGCGCAGGAAGTAGATTACACTCAGTACTATTTGAATCTTGCCGGCACCAATCCCGGGTTTACAGGTGTGGAAAACTACTTGGATTTAAAAACTGGTTTTCGGCAGGGGTGGAATGATTTCAATACCAAGAATAATAATTTTTATGTTAGTGCTTATGGAGTGCTCAACAAGGCGAAACGTACGCTTACTACAAACAATTCCTTGCGCATAAGCAATCCTTCGCTTTATAAGGAAATACAATCGAACAAAAAGCTTAGAAGAAAACATGGCCTTGGCGGGATGATTACTAACCGGACTTTTGGTCCCTATAAAGCTATCCAGGTGAATGTCAACTATTCCTATCATCTGCCCCTGACCGAAAAACTCAATCTATCGTTGGGGTCAAGGGCAGGCTATAGTAACCAAAGAATCAATTTTTCCAATTTCACAGTTCGTGACGAAATAAATGATTTATTCTACCAGCAGCTTATTAGTTCCAATCAGGGAATTCAAAATTCATTACTCGTCGATTTTGGATCAGTACTCTACTCGAATCAATTCTATTTTGGTATCTCAACGAGTAATCTGATTTCCAAACCTTTTAGAGATCAATTATTGGAGCAAGAAAAGGATTTAAGAATCAATATGCAGACTGCAGTAAATTTTTCATTAGGCAATAATTTTTCGCTAAGCCCTGCGCTAAAAGTAATTTATTCCAAACAGTATGATTTACTGTGGTCGGCAAACGCACGACTGCGCTATCAGGAGTTAATTTATGTTGGATCAGGTTTTAATAGTGAGAATAAATTATCCATTCTCTTTGGCCTTTCCCTGAACAACAGGATAAGTATTAATTATGCATACGATCAATACCTTGCTGAGTTAAAGGATTTCAATGCTACTACACATGAATTAGTAGTGGGTGTTTTCTTGCTGAGAAAATATGGAGTAAAAACTAAATTCTGGTAATCTAACAATGCATTTTCAACTGAAAATACTAACCTCATTATTTACCGCTTACTTATTTTCATTTTCCGCCTATTCGCAGGAAATTAAATTTGAAGAACCCATTAGACTAAGCGAGGACATTAATTCCGATTATGAAGAAATAAATCCATTGCTATCTTCAGACGGTAAGTCGCTCTACTTTGCCCGTGTTTTTCATCCTGATAATTCTGGCGGAAAGATTGCCGGCCCTGATATATGGAAATCAGATAAAATCACTTCAGGAAAATGGGCTCCTGCATCCAACCAATTTAAACAATGGAATACCAAGAGTAGTAACGCTGTTATTGGCATCAATAAGAATCACACGATTCTTTATCTGCTTAATTCATATACAAAAAAAAGCGGTGTAGCCTTTTCTAAATTATTAAATGGTCAATGGACAGCCCCGGAAACAATTGCTATACCTGGAATGGAAAGAAGTGAATTTGTCGGGTATTATATGAACCCCAGCTTCAACATATTACTTATTTCCATGGAGAATAAAGATTCTCACGGACAAGAGGACCTGTATGTTAGTTTAAAAGATTCATTAGAAAAATGGAGTGCGCCCATCAATCTCGGTTCCACTATCAACACGGAAGGATTTGAAATTTCACCTTTTCTTTCTGACGATGGTAAAACACTTTATTTTTCAAGCAATGGCCACGCTGGAATTGGTGATGCCGACATCTTTGTGAGTGAGCGATTGTATAAGGACTGGACGGTGTGGACAAAACCCCGGAATCTTGGAGCACCCATCAACAGCCCGAAATTTGATTCTTATTTTTCAATTTATGGTGATAGCGTATGTCTGTTCTCAAGCAATCGGAATTCTGATCTCTCCGATATCTACACCGCTGCTGTTTCAAGAATAAATAATAATGCCCCTCTCGTCACGCAAGAGAAAATCACCTATTTAACGGTGTCGGAAATAAAAAAACTGACCACAAAAGACCTGAAAGAGAAGTTGTTTTTTTACAGAAATGCCTTGGATCTTTCAGAAACCCATAAAAATCAATTAAATACGCTAATTGAAATTCTTAATAAACAACCCGACATCCATGTTCGCCTGGTGACAAAAAAAGCGGCGAATGCAGATGAATTGGATGAATACCAGAAGCGGCTTCTGACGATCTTAAAGTATCTGAAAACTGCAGGAGTAGATGGTAGCCGTGTTACTTTCGGTACCGAAAACGATAGCGTAAATGTCAATGAAGAAAATGGCTTCATTCTGCTACGGCTATACAGATAATTTCACTATTTCATATTAACAATAAACAAAATACAGCGTTAACAGCCTTGTATTTTTGTTAATTTGCATTGAATACTGACCATGGATATAGTTTCAATTTTAAGATTACTTCAGCGAAAACTTTGGATACTCATTCTAATTCCCACAGTATCTGTGGTGGCCACAGTCCTTCTGGTTTCCAGAATGGACAGGTCCTATAAATCTACCGCCCAACTGGCCACAGGGTTTACTTCGGATGAAGCCGTGACTATTTCTGAAGAGAAAACCTCTAACCCATTCGAGGTAACAACAAAATTCATAAATACCGTTGAGTCGATGAAGTCGATCCCTGTGATGAGCCTCGTTTCTTATCGGCTTATACTTCATGATCTGGAAACCGGTGAAGCCTTTCGTAAGCTGGAGAATAAGGAAGACCTGGGTTTTACGCTTAATGAAGACACAAAAGAAAGACTGAAGAAAATTTTTACCAGCAGGTTAAATGATTTCAAATCATTGAGTGCCTTTGAACCTGATGACAAACTCGCCACTGAGGTATTGAACGCATATCGGTACAACTATGAGCACCTGCTCGACAATTTCTCCATTAAGCGACAAAGTACCAGCGATTTTATTTCGGTTGAATATCTTTCCGAAAACCCTTTTCTGTCAGCTTTTGCCGTTAATTCACTTTGCCAGGAATTTATTCGCTTCAATAAGACGCTGAAGACAGACCGATCTTCCGAATCCATTGATTTCCTCGAAAACTTAATGGAGGAAAAAAGAAAATTCAGAGACGAGAAATCAGCTGAATTGAATAGCTTCAAAGTCAACAATAATGTTTTCAACTACAGCGCAGAAAGCGAAAGTAAAATAACCCAGATTTCAGAGTATGAAGTGGCCAAAGAAGTAGAAGAGAAAAAGATCTCCGGTATGGTTCTCTCACTGAATACTATTGAGAATAAGATTAACTCCGTTCGTGTGTCCGATAAAAGTGAGGTGGTTAAAATTAACCAGCGCATCCTTGAATTAAGAAAACAAATAAATGAATTGAATAGCTCCCCTAATGAAGCTTCAAAAGCTAAATTAAGTCAGCTTCGGGACGAACTTCAATTAGAAATCGGGAGACTGGAGATGGTGAATAACAATGACGGCCAGCAAGCCTCAGATGCCCTGGTGAAAGAGAAGGAACGTATTGAGCTGGAACTTCAGATTGCCAGATCCAATTTATCATCTATTGAAGTTTCATTACGAAAGCTAAAATATGACATCTCCGGATTTGCTACTAAAGAAGCGAGCTTATCTGATTTGCAAAGGGAAGTAGAGGCGGCTTCGGAAGATTATAAAAATGCGCAGGAAAAATATAATGCCGCAAAGAATAAGGCCTCTGCGATAGGTAGCACACTACGTCAGATTTTAGAAGGCAGACCCAGCAGCGATCCTGAACCTTCCAAGGCAATTCTTTTGACCGGGCTTGCCGGAGTGGGAAGTCTTGCGTTTTGCATTGTTGTAATTCTCGGATTTGAGTTTTCAAACTTTACCATACGCAATGCCTCCCGATTGGAAAGTCAGACTGGTATTCGCACGATTGGTTCATTGAACCAGATCAACATGAAGATTTTTGACCTGAAGAAAATATTTGAGGAGAAAAGTAAAGACAAAGACCTGGAGATATTCGCTCATTTCCTGAGAAAACTCCGCTTTGAAGTTCAAAATTCAAAGGCGAAGATTTTTATGTTAGCAAGCACACAGTCGGGTGTAGGCAAATCCTTTGCAACAATATGTATTTCGTATTCTCTTAGCCTTCTTAATAAGAGGATACTGATCATCGATACCAACTTTAAAACCAGTACACTTACGGAAGTGTTAATTCCAAAAAACGAGTCTCATAAGCTTCTGCGCAAAGGAAATGACACATTTCTTCTTCCTCCCGCAAAAAATCAGGCAGGAAACTTTGAACATTACTCACCGGATGACGATGCTCCTCATAGCAGGAACGATACAACCAGTACTCAAAGCACAGATACTAATTTCATCCAGCGGACGAAGTATAGGGGAATTGATATCATCGGAAATCTGGGTGGGCAGGACTCCCCTTCTGAGATTTTTGCAGGTAAGGATTTCGACCTTATGCTTAAGAATTTGTGCCTTCAATATGATTATATCCTTATGGAGGGGCCATCACTCAATGAGTATTCTGACACCAAAGAACTCGTGGAGTACGCAGATAAAATCATCCCTGTATTTGATGCCGAATCTGTTTTAAATAACCTCGATCAGGATTCCATTAAATATTTTAAATCAATGAAAAGCAAGTTACTTGGAAGTGTGCTGAATAAAGTAAACCTGAAAGACCTATCCATTTAACTCGTTCTTCACAACAATGGATTTAAAAAATTCCTACTGGATTAAATCAGGAGCTTATTCATTAGGTTCAAGACTCGCCACTCTGTTTTTTGGTTTTGGAAGTTTCTATTTTCTGGTCAGGTCTTTACCAAAAGAACAATTTGGTTCCTGGGCACTGTTTCTGACTATCGTAACCATAGTCGAAACTTCACGAAACGGGCTTATTCAAAATGCACTCATTAAACTTCTTCATTCTCATCCGGCAACGGATGCCGATAAAGTGATCACGGCTTCCTGGTTTATCAATATCTTTTACTCCATTCTTATTTACAGCATACTCGCAGGTTGTGCAGGGCTGATCAGTACTCTTTTCGATGCACCTGACCTCCGCCTGATGTTCATTTATTATGGCGTTACGCTCATGCTCCTGATACCTTTTTCCCAGTTCAATTACATTCAGCAGTCGAAGTATAGTTTCAGTGGAATCTTCTGGAGCACGTTAACCCGGCAAGGGCTTTTCTTCTCACTCATTTTTTACTTCCATATGACAAACTCAGCTATGAGTTTACTCTCGCTGGTTCAGCTTCAATCGGTCTGTACATTTTTTGGATTAATCGTGGCCTTCTTCTCGGCACGTAAATTTTTAATCTATAAACTAGAATTAAACTGGCTGATGATCAAAGAGGTTTTTCATTTTGGTAAATACGTAATGGGCACTAATATTTCCTCGCTCGTTTTCAAAAGCACCGATCAACTGATGGTTGGATTTTTTATGAATCCAGGCTCTGTTGCCTTATACAACACAGCGATCCGCTTATCCAATCTGATCGAATACCCGACCACGTCCATTGCGGAAGTTGTATACCCAAAAAGTGCAGCCAAATTTGAAGAAGGTGGTGATGCATCATCAAAGCTCTTCTTTGAGAAATCAGTTGCTCTCACCATGGTTTTAACCTTGCCGGTAGTGGTCGTTACTTTTCTATTGGCAGACCATATCATTTATATCATTGCCGGATCTGAATATGCAGAATCTGCCAATGTTCTGCGGATAACAATATTGTTAGGATTTCTGACACCATTCTTCAGGCAATTTGGCACCGCGCTTGATTCTTCGGGAAGGCCTCACATAAACTTCATCGTTTTATTAGGTGGTGTTTTTATTAATCTCATCTGCAATTTTATTGGAATTCATTATCTGGGATTAATGGGAGCAGCCTACGGAACCCTGTGCTCTTACATCATTATCAACACTATCTGTTATATCATTATGAAACGGATATTTAAAATAGAATTGATCGGGATCCTGAATTATATGGTGGGCTATTTTTCGCAGTTTTTTGGTTTGGTACAAAAGAAACTCAAATTAAAAGCATAAAGCTATGGAGACTAATGATTGGGAAATTGAAAGCAAGAAAAACAAATCAGACTTGCCTGTTCACTTGTTCATCATGCAAAAGCTATTGATCATTTTATCAATAGCCACGCTGGCTACTTTTTTCGGTATGATCGTGATCTTCTGATGATCAGTGATTCAGTGCAAACTAGAACAGATGACCAACAATTTGATGAGATGAGATGAATCGCAGGAAAGCTATCCGGAATTTTCTTTATGCAGGTGTAGGCGGATTCTTTGTCTACTCGGGATTTCAGTCGTACAAATTATTCAAAAATCCAGACTTAGATCTGCTGAAAAAACACCGGGCCCTTATTGCAGAACTTGCTGAAACAATTATCCCTAAAACCGATACTCCAGGCGCAAAAGAAGCCGGGGTCGGTGATTTTATTATAAAAATGATAAGTGATTGCACTATCCGTCAATCACAAAATAACTTTATTGACGGCCTGAATCACCTATCGGATCATACTGATAAAATTTATCAGAAATCATTTGATCGATGCTCTTCAGAAGAACGCATAGCCATTTTAAGCTATTATGAAAATAAGGGCACAGCCTATAGCGGAATGATAGGTAAGGTTGAGCGTAAAGTGGTAGGCGATTCTTTTTTCACAACGTTAAAAAAATTAACGATTTTAGGATATTGCAGTTCAGAGCCTGGTGCTACAATGGGGTTAAGCTATGATTACATCCCAGGCAGTTATATAGGAAAACTTCCCCTTCACACAAGGCAAAAAGCCTGGGCAACCCAATAATTTATTGCTATGAAATCCTTACCCGATATTAATCTTAACACAAAGGCAGTCATCCAGAACAGCTATGATGCCATTGTTATTGGCTCGGGAATCAGTGGCGGATGGGCAGCTAAAGAGCTTTGCGAAAAAGGGATGAATACATTGCTGCTTGAACGCGGACGTGATGTAAAACATATAAAAGATTATCCCACTGCTTCACTAAGCCCCTGGGAGTTTGAGCACGCCTTACAAAATACAGAAAAGGACAAAGAGGAAAACCCTATACAAAGTGCCGTTTACGATGAAGCTACCAAACATTTTTTTGTAAACGATAAAGAACATCCTTACATACAAGAAACTCCTTTTCATTGGATCAGAGGTTATCAGGTAGGTGGAAGGTCTTTAGTCTGGGGAAGACAGTGCTATCGCCTGAGCGATCTCGATTTTGAAGCAAATGCAAAAGACGGAATTGCCGTAGACTGGCCTATCCGTTACAAAGATGTAGCGCCATGGTACAATTATGTAGAGAAATTTGTCGGGATCAGCGGGCAAAATGAAGGGTTGCCTCAATTACCTGATGGCGAATTTCTACCGCCCATGGAGATGAATTGTGTTGAAGATCATTTTAAAGAGGCGATAAAATCGAAATATAAAAACAGGTGTGTAACGATCGGGAGAACGGCTAATCTAACTAAAGGATGGAATGGCAGAGGCCCTTGCCAGTACCGAAATCTTTGTAAAAGAGGATGTCCTTTTGGTGGATATTTCAGTAGCAACTCAGCCACTATTCCGGTTGCCTTTGCCACAGGTAATCTTACACTAAGACCTTTCTCTATCGTGATGGAGATTTTGTATGATGCCAATCAGCAGAGAGCGACAGGTGTTCGTATTATTGATTCGGAAACAAATCAAACTTATGAATACTACGCCAAGATCATATTTTTAAATGCATCCACTATCGGATCAACTGCTCTTTTGTTGAACTCCAAATCATCGTCATTTCCCAATGGATTGGGTAACACCAGTGAGCAGATAGGTAAAAATCTAATGGACCATCATTTCCGTGTTGGTGCTGAGGCCGTCTTCAATGGATTCAGTGATCAGTATTATAAAGGGAGAAGACCTAATAATATTTATATACCTCGCTTTAGAAACATCAGTGATGACACGAAACGAAACGATTACATCAGAGGTTTTGGATATCAGGCAGATGCCGAACGTGAAAGCTGGCCCGATTCATCAAAGCATCTGAAAGGTTTTGGTACCGATTTTAAATCCAAACTTACATCTCCGGGCAACTGGACCATGTGGATGGGTGCCTGGGGAGAAACATTACCCTACCAGGAAAATACAGTTTCGCTGGATGCGGATAAGAAAGACAAATGGGGTTTGCCTCTTGCAAAGATTAACTTTCAATTTAAAGACAATGAGAAAGCAATGCGTGTGGACATGAAAAACAGCGCGATGGAAATGCTGGAGGCAGCGGGGTTCTCAAGTATAAAAGGTTTTGATTACGATTCGGTGGGTGGTGATTGTGTGCATGAAATGGGAACTGCACGCATGGGTAAGGATCCAAAGACATCTGTACTGAATGAATGGAATCAGATGCACGATGTTAAAAATGTTTTTGTAACAGATGGCAGCTGCATGACCTCTTCCGCTTGTCAGAATCCATCATTAACTTATATGGCATTAACTGCAAGAGCATGTGATTATGCTTTTAATGAATTAAAGAAGGGATCTATCAAATAGGTAATACGCTTTTTTGAACACTTTACTTTGGCAAATACAGAATTAGAAGCATTCGTAAAAAAAGATTCCCGCCTGAGGTTGAAGTGGGGAAACCGCTATGCTATTCTTTCTTATGCATTGCTGATAATGGGCGCAATTGCCATTCCGTTTGTGATCTGGCGTTTTGGAGTAAAATCAGGCATCCTCATCATTGTACTTCTTGCAGGTATTCCGACTGCTATCTATACTATTTTCAATCTCAAGTTCGGAGTCATTGTACTACTCTCCTTTACCTTTTTCCTGTCGAGGCTTATTTTTCTGGCGGGCGATATTCCTTTAGGAATTATTATCGATGTTTTTCTTTTACTTATGCTGATCGGATTAGTCATTCGGAAATCCAAACGGAATGACTGGAACCTGGCAAAAGGGCCTATCAGCTACCTTGTTTGGATATGGCTTATTTACAATGGCATTGAATTATTAAATCCTATGGCTTCCATGGAAGCTTGGATTTATGTAATCAGGGGAATAGCCGGGCACATGATCTTCTATTTTATCGTGCTGGAGGCCATGGATGATCTGGCATTCTTCAAAAAATTAATAGCGGTATGGATTGTACTTGCTTTTCTTGGAGCAGCATATGGCATATTTCAGGAATTTCACGGGCTACTTGATAGCGAAAAAGCCTGGGTAATGAGTAGTGAAGAACGCTACAAACTATTTTTTAACTGGGGTCGGTTCAGGATATTTTCTTTTTTTAATGACCCAACAGTATTCGGTTTACTGATGTCGTTTACATCACTGTTCTGCTTAACACTTTTATCTGCTCCTATACGCTTCTCTATAAAAATAGCTTTGGCCATTGCAGCTGCTACGATGTTTCTTGCTATTGTGTACACCGGAACCCGTACGGCTTATGCTATGCTTCCTGCAGGGTTCGTATTTTTTGCGCTCATTACTTTTCAAAAAAAAACGATTGCACTTACTGGCATTATACTCGCATTAGGTGCAGGCATTGTTTTTTCTGACATCCGCAACCTGGGGCCATTTCTAAGCACCAATTCATTGGAAAGAATACGGTCAGCTTTTAAGCCTACTGAAGACAAATCGTACCTTGTCCGTGTAGAAAATCAGGCGCGCATTAAACCGTTTATCCAAAGTCACCCCATCGGTGCAGGCTTGGGAAGTGTTGGTGTCCAAGGAGAAAAATTCAATCCTAACTCTCCTGTAGCTGGTTTTGCTCCTGACTCTACCTATGTTCGTATCGCGGTAGAGCTTGGGTGGATAGGCTTGCTCATTTATTCTCTCCTGATTATAGTTGTTTTAGTTATTGGCATCCGGAATTACTACAGCATAAAATCACCCGAAATAAAAGCTTACATGGCAGGTTTGCTCGCTGTGATCTATTGCATCACTATCGCCAATTATCCGCAACAAGCGGCTATCCAGTTGCCAAGCGTATTAATTTTTTATGCCTTAATTGCTTCCATCGTTAAATTGAAAGAACTTGACTCGAATTATAAAATCAAAATATGAAAAAACTGTTATTTGCCTTGTTCCTGGTTTCTTCTCTTCTGACACTGGCACAGAGCACAGATTACAATAAAATCATATTGCCCGATCAGATCACCAATGCCACTTTTGAAGAGAAACTCATCCAGATCGCTTGGAAAAATCATCCATCCAACAAAATCATACAGTCAAATGTCAGCATCCTGAAAAAGCAAAAAAAACTTGCTGACCTCGCCTGGCTGGACAATATTTATGGAGTGGGCAATCTTAACGAGTTCACCTTGCATCCCAATGATCCCACAATCAGTAACAACAGAGCTCAGTTTTATCCCCGTTATAATTTCGGGATTCGGTTAAGCCTAGGCACTTTTGTTCTTACACCTATTCAATCAAGAATTGCACGTGACCAGATAAGCTCAGGAGAATTAGAGG
>NNBV01002866.1_pt1 | contig 26020 bp, 27 predicted proteins | sample 1173771 | NCBI WGS metagenome assembly NNBV01 (sample SAMN07173938, study PRJNA388173) | plant metagenome | isolation source: symbiotic tissue sample KVS11 | place: Norway: Troms, Kvaloya island | reverse complement strand
CCTCAAAACTATTCAATACTATAGCCCTTTGCTTCTAATACGCTCTTAACTTAATGACATTGCCCTTCGGGGGAAATCAAACTTAAAATAAAATATTGTTTGGTAAAAGAAGTTTAGCAAGCAATAATCTGAATTAACAAATTTTGCTCACCCATTCAACGGGATTAAAATTCGATTAGAAAAAATTATAAAAATCTAACTCTGAATTTTAAACTCTATCCTTCGATTGATCTGACGATTTTCTTCGGAATCGTTGGGCCTGATTGGCTTAGTTGAGCCATAGCCTGCTTGTTTTAATCTTTTAGTATCTAATCCTTTTTTAATGAGATAATCAGCTACGGCCTGCGCTCTCTTTTGTGAAAGCTGAAGATTATACGTATCGGAACCTTTGTTATCGGTATGTCCGCTGATTTCTACCTTGATTTTTGGGTTGTCGGTTAAAAACTGAACCACTCTATCTAATTCGGTGATAGATTTTTCCTGTAGCTCATATTTATCGTACTCAAAGAAGATATTATTTAAAACGATACTTGCACCTGCATCTGCCTTCTCCAGGTCTACATCGATCACCACAGGTTTAGGTATGGCTTCATTTTCATAATTGAAGTTCAGGTTCTTAAACAGATAACCTTCCGCGCTTATATATAGTGCATAGTCAGACCCCTGGGTTAGTACCATGAGGTAAGAGCCGTTAACAGAATCTGAGTTTACTCGTGATACCAATTCATTTTTCTGAATATCGAACAACTCCACTTTTGACTTTAATGGCTTCTTTGTTTTCTTATCGCGCACCACTCCTTTCACTACGTTGCTGATCACCTTCGGTCTTAAATCTTCCGGAACAGTGATTTCAAATATTTTTGTAGCATTCAGTTTTCTTGCTTCTTCGTGCGAGTAGTATCCGCGTTCACCATCGGCAGTCACGAAGAGTGAAAATTGGTCTTCGTGATCATTAATCGGATATCCAAAGTTTATTGGCTCTGTCCACTGACCATTTTGTCTTTCTGATTTGTAGATATCATAACCGCCAAAACCTGGCCGGCCATCGCTTGCAAAATATAAAGTGCGTCCGTTGGAATGAATAAAGGGAGAAAACTCATCATAGCCAGTATTGACTAATGGTCCCATGCTCTCCGCTTTCGTCCACTTGTTATCATCGGTCTGATGCGAGAAATAAATATCGCGACCACCTTGCCCGCCTCTCCGGTCCGAAACGAAATAAAGTATTCTCCCGTCAGACGAAAGTGATGGTTGCGACTCCCATGCAGCAGAGTTGATCTGGGCTCCCATATTAACAGGCACTGTCCATTCATCTCCTATTTTTTTGCTTTGGAAGAGATCACAACTTCCAAATCCCTTACGTCCCAGACATGATGTAAAAATCAACTGCCTGCCATCGGCTGAAATGGTACTGGTGCCTTCGTTATCATCCGAATTAATATTGGGTGATATGGATACGGGCATTCCCCAATCTCCATTCGGTTTACGCGTGCTGATAACAAGATCTTCGTCATCGCTTTGTGAAGCTCCTTTTCTGCGTGTAAAAATCATTTGCTGTTCATCCGCTGTGAGCACAGGGAAATACTGCATCTTAAAACGATTCAGTGAATCACTCAGTGCACGAGGTTGAAACTGCGAATTTGTTTTTATGTTTTGCAAACTAAACTCAGCGTTACGTTTCCAAAACTTAGCAAGCTCTATTTTAGGCTTGTTCAATATTTCTGCATCCAGAAAGCGATTAAGATAATCCAGTGCTTTTTGATAGCTGCCCAATTTCAGATAGCTATCGCCTATTTCGAAATTAAATATCTTCTGGCGCTTCGGATCTTTGGTCAGTTCTAGTCCTTTTTGAAAAATATCAACTGACTTACCATACTCGTGCATGGATTTGAATGTAATGCCCAATCGATAATAGGCTTCTTCAAAACCTTTGTCCTTTTCGATGGCTTCTATCAATAGATTAACTGCCTGATCATACTGACCGCGTACACGAAAATTATCGGCAGTAGTATACAGCTCTATGGCTTTTTTATTTTTTGTGCTTAATGGACTTTGTGCAAAAGCGATAGCGCAACTAAAGAGTAGTAAAAGGGAAACGTAGATTCTCATTATTCAAAACTAAACAATATTGGAAACATCTCTCTCTGCGCTATCCCAGCGCAGCATGGAGTTGATCAGCTTATACTTTGTAAAAGAAGGTATATCAGATGATAGAATTTCCTGCTCTTTGATCTGACCTTTATCCAGCAGGTATTGGCGCATCGTTCCTTTTAATAAACAGGACGAGGGAGTGACCCATTGATCATCTTTATTCTTAAATACAATATTTGCGTAGGAGGTATCAGTCACCCGTCCGTTCCTTATAATCAAGATATCATCATAATCTCCTCTATCTTCAAAAGCCTGTTTCAACTCCTTACGGTCAGCAAATTTGTGAGTGTAGGAAAGGTCATTTAACTCCATCCGTTTTAACGAAATCACGGAACGAATGGTATACGGTTCGTATTGAATTATGTGAACATCCGAATCGTACGTCACTCTGCACTTATATAAGCCTTCCCGGGGAAAAGAATCTGCATTTAAAATAACGTGAAGATCTATTTTATCATTACCGGGAAACAATGCGTTCATTGTGGCATCAAGACGTTGCTGATGGTAACTCAGGTTACCAAACTGACCATCTTCCAAACGTATGGTTTCAATTAGCCGTGACATAGATTTTATCAATCACTTCCTGGTATTCGGATGTTAGAGTGCTTTGTGTGGTAATGCCTCCACCACTGCGGTAGAAAAACTGATCTCCCTCCTGTTCAATAAACCGGATCATCACACCACTATCCAAATGGAGCCCGTCGAAGTAACCAAAAACGCCTGTGTAGTAACCTCGCTTTTCTTTTTCGGCTTCCTTAATGATATCAACTGTCCTGGGTTTTGGAGCACCACTGATTGAACCCGCAGGTAATAAAGCTAAAAGAATATCTCCTATACGAGACGGATAATCAGGAGGAAGATCACCTGCTATTTCAGAGCTTACCTGCAAAAGACTTTTATGCTGGGTTCTGATCTCTTCGGTATAACGAAAACGCTTCACCGTCACATTCGATGAAACCATACTTAAATCATTACGGATCAGATCCACAATGGTAACATGCTCCGACAATTCTTTCTGATCATTCACTATTATTTCTTTTGCACCAGGAATAGTAGCATCTATGGTTCCCTTCATAGGGAATGAAAATATCTGCCCATCCTTAATACGAATAAACGTTTCCGGAGAGAAAACAAAAAACTGATCTTTCATATAAAGCTTATAGGGTGCCTTATAGTGATCAAACAATTGTTTTAATGATTGATTGATTTCTATTCGTGTCTTTACGGTAAGATTGGTAAGAAACGAGTCACCGCAATCGAGGTGCTGCATTACCTGATCAAAACGCTTCTTATACTCATCGATGGAGATGGGAAATCGATCCATCTGAACAGTATTCACTTGTTGTTTCGATAAAGCATTCGTCACACCATGGATATCATACCGGACTACCTCAGCATCGACCTCATCCAGCTTCCATGCTAATGGTTTCTCCATTTCAAAATCAATGGCAAACAAAAAAGGGACTTGCCCCTGTCCCCATTCATTCAGCTTTGTACGAAATTCGTTTATCGTCATGAAAATTGCAGATCAGTCATATCCTCGATGATCAAGGGATATTCATGTATTTATGAATCTGTAAGGATACTTTCCATTTTGGATTTGCCTTTACGTAATCAATAATCAAAGGCAGCATTTCTTTTTCTTTCGACCACTCTGGCTGAAGAAAAAGCTCACACCCGCTATTCACCTTTGAGGCATGTTCTTCTGCCCAGGCAAAATCACTTTTATTATAAACGATTATCTTCAGCTCATTAGCATGATGATAGATCGAAGCATGAGGTGTTTTAAATTTCTTTGGCGAGAAACAAACCCAATCCCAAATGCCCGTGAGCGCATATACACCGGAAGTTTCAATATTGGTTTTGATACCTTCTTCCTTCAATGATAAAGTCAAAGGAAGAAGATCATGCATGGCGGGTTCGCCACCGGTGATTACAACCAGCGGAGTACCACTTGCTTTCACCTTACTCACCATTTCATCAATAGCAACCAGCGGATGAGCATTAACATCCCATGATTCCTTTACATCGCACCACACACAACCCACATCGCATCCGCCAAGGCGAATGAAGTAAGCTGCAAAGCCCTGATAAAATCCTTCACCCTGAATGGTATAAAAGTCTTCCATTAAAGGAAGAGCGATGTTTACTATTTGAGATGTTGGATTCATATTATTTCGCCACGGAGGCACAAAGACACAAAAGCTTCACAAGGAATGCTAGGGATTTCTTTTCTCTGCTGCATGCAGCGTGTTAAGCAAAAGAGAGGCGATCGTCATCGGACCAACGCCACCTGGTACCGGAGTAATGTAAGAAGCTTTGGCTGCTACTGGTTTAAAATCCACATCTCCTTTAATGGCATACCCATTTTTGAACTGAGGACCTTCTACGCGTGTAGTTCCCACATCAATAACAACAGCACCTTCCTTCACCATTTCAGCGGTAATCAATCCTGGCTTACCAACAGCAGTAATCAGAATATCTGCTTTGCTTGTGAAGTCAGCCAGATTCTCGGTGTATTTATGGCAAATGGTAACCGTAGCATGACCTTGTTCTGCCAACATCATACTTAACGGAGCACCCACAATACGGCTTGCGCCAACTACTACGCAGTGCTTGCCTTCAGTGGGTATATTATAGCGTCTTAGTAATTCAATTACTCCATAGGGAGTAGCCGGAAGAAGCAATGGATTTTTAGAAGTAATACTTCCAAAGTTGTGATTAGTAAATCCATCCACATCTTTATCTGAACGGATTTTCTCAGTAATCTTTTCAACTGAAATGTGTGCAGGCAACGGAAGTTGAACAATAAATCCATCTACATCTTCATCATCATTCACATGATCGATGTGCTTGATCAGTTTCTCTTCACTGATGGTATCCGCAAAACGCATCATGGTATAATGAAATCCTACTTCCTTGCACGACTTCACTTTATGATCTACATACGTCTGGCTGGCTCCATCATCACCAACCAATATGATGGCCAGGTGAGGAATTTTCTTTCCACTCAGTTTGCGGTCATGCACTTTGGCACTGATCTCTGATTTGATTTCGCCAGACACCTTGCGTCCGTCAATGAGCGTATATGTAGTTTGTGTCTCTGTCATTCGTTAAGCAGGAATATTATTTTTTCGGTCTTTTGTATTCAGCAGAAGGTTCATTCGTCTCTAACATTTCAACCAATGTCTCTTCATACTTAATAGCCTTATCCAATTTTCGAATCGCCTCTTTATTACGCTTTCCTATCTTTTTTAAGAAAGCAAGCATTTCAGTAGTACTATTGAGTTTTGGCTTGTCCTTCATATCCATGGGATAAAAATGATGACTAAACCCTGTTTTAATTGATCTTCAATACGGCCATAAATGCTTCCTGAGGTATCTCCACGCTTCCCACTTGTCTCATGCGTTTCTTACCTTTCTTCTGTTTCTCCAGTAGTTTGCGCTTACGCGAAATATCACCACCGTAACATTTTGCCAACACGTTCTTGCTGATGGCGCTCAATGTTTCGCGGGCTACAATTTTTTGCCCGATAGCCGCCTGTATCGCCACCTCAAACATATGACGTGGTATGAGTTCTTTCAGTTTCTCACACAACTTCCGTCCCCAGTCATGGGCTTTGTTTCTATGTACAATCGCTGAAAGCGCATCGATCTTTTCACCGTTCAGCTGCACATCCAGTTTCACCATATCGCTTTCACGAAGGTCAATTAAATGATAATCCAGCGAAGCATATCCTTTCGAGATCGTCTTGAGCTTATCAAAGAAGTCAAACACGATTTCGGCCAACGGCATTTCAAAAGTCAACTCAACACGATCTGCGGTAAGGTAATTTTGATTTTTGATCACACCACGTTTGTCCATACACAACCCGATGATGGGGCCGATGTAATCTGATTTGGTAATAATCTGTGCGCGAATAAATGGCTCTTCTATGAAATCAATCTTGGTAGGATCAGGCATTTCCGAAGGCGCATTGATAAACAATGTGCTGCCATTGGTAAGCGTTGCTTTGAACTGCACCGATGGCACCGTGGTGATCACGGTCATGTTAAACTCACGCTCCAGACGTTCCTGGATAATCTCCATGTGAAGCATTCCCAGAAACCCGCAACGGAAACCAAAACCTAAGGCCGCAGATGTCTCAGGTTCCCAAACCAATGATGCATCATTGAGTTGTAATTTCTCCATGGAAGACCGAAGCTCTTCAAACTCAGAAGTCTCCACCGGATAAATACCGGCAAAAACCATCGGCTTTACGTTCTCAAAACCTTTGATTGCTTCACCCGGGTTATCCGCCTTGGTGATGGTATCCCCCACCTTTACCTCTTTTGCCACTTTAATACCGGAGATGAGATAACCTACATCACCTGTACCTACTTCATTTTTAGCAACCTGGTTTAATTTCAATACTCCAATCTCATCGGCATTGTACGTCATGCCGGTGTTCAGGAACTTTATTTTATCGTTTTTCTTAATGGTGCCATTGAATACACGGAAGTACACTTCAATACCACGAAAAGAATTAAATACCGAGTCAAAGATCATCGCCTGCAAAGGGGCTTTCGGATCTCCCTTAGGAGCAGGAACACGATGTACGGCTGCTTTCAGGATATCTTCAATACCAATTCCTTCTTTCGCACTTGCTTTGATTACGTCTTCGCGCTCACAGCCAATCAGGTCTACGATCTGATCTGTCACCTCTTCGGGCATAGCCGCAGGTAAATCGATCTTGTTTAAGACAGGAATGATGGTGAGGTTATGCTCAAGCGCCAGGTAAAGATTCGAAATAGTTTGTGCCTGGATACCTTGTGCCGCATCCACGATAAGTAACGCGCCCTCACAAGCCGCAATAGAACGTGAAACTTCGTATGAAAAATCAACGTGGCCCGGTGTATCGATCAGGTTCAGAATATAGTCCTGTCCATCCAGGTTATAGTTCATCTGGATCGCGTGCGACTTGATCGTAATCCCTTTTTCACGCTCCAGGTCCATATTGTCAAGCACCTGCGCCTGCATCTGGCGGTTGGTGACGGTACCGGTAAATTCCAGAAGCCTGTCTGCCAAGGTGCTTTTACCGTGGTCGATGTGCGCTATTATGCAAAAATTGCGGATGTTCTCCATTCCCATCTGTCTTTCCTGAGGATTTTAAGCGGCAAAGGTAGCCAAAAAAGGATATTCGAAGTTCCTTAATTGAAGGGATTAATCAACAAGTAAAAATTTCTCAAACACTCACTTTAAAAGAACAATAGCGAATGGCAGATGATCTGACATGAAACAACTGATCTTACCCCACTTTTACCTTCTTCCCTGTTTCAATCGATTTATAAATTGCCTCCATCACTTTAGCGTCTTTCAATCCTTCTTCCCCTGGCACAATCGACTCTTTTCCCTCCAGAATACTCGCAGCGATGCCGTCCATTTGCGCAGCCTGATGATTGATTTGCGGCAGGTTCAATTCGCCTTTGCTCGTACGGCCCGATAAGGGACCATATCCATAAGCCGGTCTCAACTCAAGCCAGCCTTCTTCTGCAGAAATAAATAAGCGCTCGATGTTGCTTGCATACGATGTGATGGAACTGGAAACAATACCACTGGGAAATTCCATTTGCCACATCACTGTTTCATCTACTTCTTTAAACTTTACCGGATCGGTTTTTATTTCCTGTGCCGTCACGAACGATGGCTCTTCACCTGTAGAGTAACGTGCACCTTGTATGGCATATACGCCTACATCATACATGGCACCACCACCGGCAAGTGCTTTCTTCAATCGCCATTGATTAGGATCACCTATTTTAAATCCCATGGAGGTTTCTACAATCTTCACTTTTCCAAATACTTTCTTCTGCCCCACACGTGCCGCTTCCAGATTGTACGGTTCAAAATGTAAACGATAGCCAATGGATAAGGTGACCTTCGCAGCTTTGCATGCGGCAATCATTTCCTCACATTCTTTTACTGAAACAGCCATTGGCTTTTCGCAGATCACGTGCTTGCCTGCCTTTGCAGCACGAATCACAAACTCATGATGCAATGCATTGGGCAACACCACATACACTACATCAATGTCTTTGTTATCAATAATCCGATCAAACGTCTGGTAGTTGTATACATTCTTGCCAGGGATATTGAATTGCTTCTTCCACTTTTCCGCTTTCGCGGGAGTGCCCGTCACGATCCCCACCAGCTTACAGTTCTTTGTTTCCTGTAATGCCGTGGCCAGTTTGAACTCTGCATAGTAACCAAGTCCCACCAAAGCGACTCCCAGTTTTTTGGTTGATTGAAACGGATCAGCAAATACATTAGTAGAAATAAGTGAAGCAAAAGCAGCACCTGCTCCTGTTTTCGCTAAAAACTGTCTGCGTGAAAAATGGTTCATAAGAGTTTGTTTTGGTTACAAAGTAAGGTACTAACCAAAAGTGAAAACAGAAACTGGTTTTATATGAAGGAATTGTAATAAGTGTGACTACACTCAATGGTTTGCCGCAACTTATTTAGTGTAGAGTAATTTTTTTCATAGATAGTACTACTTCATCAGCGCGCTGGTTGTTTCGCTTTTCATAGGAAATGCGCAGTCGCGCTTAGGGGTAATGTTGAGTAATTTTTAAACGCTGAACGTTTAAAAATTACTCAACATTAAAAAAGTCATTGATCAAAGTTTTGCTGGACGAAACTTTGATCAATGACTTTAAAACCGCGGCCTGCAACTTTAATCAACCTTCTGAATTTTATCCCCGCGGCTCAGCACAAAGCTAACTCCATGGCAGTAGCACTGCCATCTTATTGGCACACTACATTTAAATCAATTCTTATATATCTGATTTCTTCAGCTTCATGTAAGCAAAGTAATTGAACAGGAACGTCCATACGGCAGCAATGGCAATTGACAAAACGGTCACATGATCTCTGATCTCCTGAAACACGTATCGTGCAAACGGCATCGGCACCAGGTTCATGATAGATTCCAATGGGAAAAACTGAATTACGCCAGGGAAATAATTATCCACGTTACTCTTTATAATCAATTCGATCAGGTAAGAGAACAACAGAAGAATAATCGTAAGCCCAGAACGTTGCACAAAAATCCCCAACATCAAAGCAAAAGATAAGAAGGCAAATATTTCAAGGAAGTAAGCAGGATAGAAACTGATTCCTGTAAAGGCGTAAGGAAAATCCAATTCAGGTGAATAAATCAAACCCGTAACCACTGCAATCAGAAATACGGATACCATGCTTGCCAGACTCAGCAGCAGATTGGTATATACTTTCGAAAGCAAAAACTCTTCGCGACTCATTCCATCAATGATATTCTGACGAACAGTGCGGTAGGTGTATTCATTAGTAATTGACACCACTACCATGATAGCAACGCCCATCTTCAACAGTCCGCTTGTCCATGCCAGGTTCTGCCATATATCAGGGAAGTGATAGAGGGGAATACGATCAATGTTGATTTCCTGCCCGAAGCCTTCAATCAATCTTGACAGCATCCGCAGTAGCTCCATACCGCTGGCTGCACCAATTATCAATGTGAAGAAATAAATACCACAGATAACCCAGAACGTTCTGTAGCTGGTCATCTTTTTTAGATCAATACGTAATAGATGGAGCATGTGGTTATTTTTTAATGCTGTTCATGGCTTGCCCTTCTGCAAGAATTTCGAGGAACTGTTTCTCCAATGTTTTCTTCTTGGTAATGAGGTGCGATGCAATAATCCCTTTATCAAAAAGAAAACGATTCAGATCCTGGCTGTGATAACCTTCTTTCATCATCACCAAAAATTCGTTGTTCTCTTTCTTCACTGTAGCTGAGCCAACAAACTCCTGCAGCAATACACCCAGGTCATCATGATAAGCAGCTACCTCCACCATCTCCTCTCCTTTGCCCACATCATCTACTGGGCCGTAGTGCATCAGGTTGCCACGCTTCAATACAGCGAAGTGTGTACATACTTTCTGTACTTCATCCAGCAGGTGACTGGCCAGAATAATGGTCTTACCATCAGCAGCAATCTTCTTGATGATCTCGCGTATCTCGGCAATACCCATCGGGTCAAGCCCGTTGGTAGGTTCATCCAGTATCAATACAATCGGGTCATTCAACAAGGCAGAGGCAATAGCCAGGCGCTGCTTCATACCCAATGAATAGGTCTTATATTTATCGTGCTCACGGCCTTTCAACTCTACCAGTTCCAATACCTTCGGAATATTGGCTACCGGTGCCTCCTTGATCATGGCCATCAGTTCCAGGTTCTTCTGTCCACTCAGGTACGGGTAGAAGATAGGATGCTCCAATACGGCACCAATCTTCTTTCTTACTTGTGAAGTTGGTGGTTGACCAAACCACGAGAAAGTTCCGGAAGTGGAGTTCACCACACCCATCAGCATACCCAACGTGGTGGTTTTGCCACTGCCATTAGGACCGAGCATACCAAATACCTGGCCACGCTTTACTTCAAGATTAAGATTGTTTACTGCGGTGAGTCTTCCAAAAATTTTGGTCAGACCATTAATCGATAAAACGGTTTCCAATGGGGGAAGGGATTAATGTTTATTCTCTAACTCCTTTTCTTTACGATTAGTAAAGTTCTTTATCTGCTTACCAATATCCGAACTGCTGTCGATGGTAGAGAACAGGGATGAGGCCTTGCTTACGTCAATCGTTCCGATAATATCCAGCACATACAAACTGGTTGAGTCGTTCACCAAAACCACCGTACCCAACGATGATCCTTTTTTGTCCTTCAGGTAGATATCAAAGTTTTTGCCTTGATAGCGGCTGGTCATGATAGGTTCAAACTCCTCCGCTTTATAGTCACTGAGCAATTTTTTGTATTCGCTTTTCCCAAATGCCGTTCCCTTATCGATCAGAAGAAATTTCATCTTCTCTATGTCTTTGATCAGCGCATCAAAATCAGGGTCGTTCTTTTGATTCAGCATGCGCAGCGTATTCTTATAAAAGTACAGCGACAGCCCTTCAAATTTATCATCCAGCACCTGGGTAGTTTTGCTTTGCGCGAATACAAATGTGCCGGAGAAGAAGAGGAGTGCGGCTAAAGTGAAGATCTTTTTCATATTACTCTGATTACTTATTGAAGGTGATCTTGTTGTTTTCGTTCCTGAACAATTCCGGGTCAATATAGCCTTTCATTTCAATAGCTACTACTTCATCCGATTCTTCTACTAATACGAAGTAACTGTTTTTCTTGTTGCTGTCTTCACGCATAAAAATACTCACATGGTCACCTTTATCTCTCACACTCATCATTTCTTCGAACGCATCTTTCACCAGGTACTTTTTAAATCCACCCACAGTCAGACGCTGCTTATCAAATTCACCCTTCGGTATTACCATAAAACGCACATGGTTGATGTCGCTCATCATTCCCTGCAGTACATTATCGTCCTCATCCATCGCTATATTCATGGCAGCACGGCATAAAAATCCGCTGATGCTGAAGGCGTGTACCTCTTCACTATCAATAAAATGATCCCGCAGTGTTTGAAAACTTTTGCTTTGCGCAAAGGAAGAACTAATACCCAGAACAAATAAGGCAATAATAGCCGCAGATTTTATGACAAATGATTTCATATTGATTGGGTTTTTATGTGGAAGGATAAGTGAGGATTAAGAATAAAAAAAGAGGTGCCGTCCATGAAACAACACCTCTTAAGAAAACAAACCTGTTATTCGTTGTCTTTTGAAGTAGGCTTCTTCTGTTCTTTAGGAGTGGCCTTAGGGTCTTTCTTGTCCATGTTCTTCAGTTGATCCAGCCCGCTGATGTCCATCTTGCTACCTATCTGGCTCACTTGCTTCAAATCAATCTCACCGAAAAGGCTCAATACCATGAAGTCGTCTATGCTTCCCATCACCATCACCAGCTCTGCAATCTTGCCATCCTTTTCCTTGATCAGGAATTTCATATCCCTGTCTTTATCTCTCACGCTCATCAGCTCTTCAAACTCCGTCTTTGGTATCAGCGCAAACGCTTCCTTGTAAAGTGCACGTGCATCCGAAGTATTTTCTTTACCCAATATGCGCAATCCTTTCAGCTTGCTTATCGCCTTCAACACTTCTTTGTCTTCCGGCTTTTCCACCTCCATATTAGTGAAGAGGCTGAACATCTTGCTGCTGATGTTTACCTGCGAGAATGATTCATCATCATTGTATTTATTGAAAAACTTTGAGATCGCATCGCCCTGAGCTTGTGCCGCTACTGCCAACACTACCATCACTGCACTCATCATTAACTTTTTCATAGCCATTCTATTTTAATGTTTTTGTAGTCTTTGTCTGTTGTTACTAAATGTTTGCTGATTCTTCTTTCTCAGCTTCTACTTCTTTGCCTTGTATTTTCTTCTCCGCTTCGTTAAACATTTTAATCTTTCCCGCTTCGCTCTTTGCCTTACCAAAACCCTTGCCAATCATCATCAGCGCTTTTTTGGTTTCTTCGAAGGCCAGCTGCGGATCGCTATACGTGTCGGTGACCGTTTCCTCTTCCGGATAAGCTCTTCTTACTTCCTGCCGGATGAAGTAAGTAGCGGCTACCACGACAAGAACACCTGCAGCTATTCTTGCTATTTGTATCCAGCTTACCATGTTGATGATCTTACCACCTTGACGTTTCTTCAATTCTTTTGTTACAGCTGCATCAAAAGAATCGCCTAACGATTTTTTTTTCTCTGCTTCAAAGAAGCGAAACAACGAAGCCGTCTCGTTCAGTGATTCGGGAATAGCGTTGCCCTTGAAGAAGTCGCGCAGCTGTTGCTCTTCTTCCAGCGAGGTCTCGCAGTTCCAGTATTTTTCGAGCAATTGCTCCATGTGTTTAGAGTCCATACGCGTTGATCTTTACCAGTTTTTCTCTTACCGCATTCCGGGCGCGAAACAAGCTCACCTTCACCTGGTTCATGTCCAGCTCCAGTATCTCGCATATTTCGTTGTAGCTATACCCCTCCACATCGCGAAGGTGTATCACCTGCCTTTGCTTCTCGGGCAATGCAGCAATCAGTTCGTGAATTCGTACCATACTTTCACCCATTTCGGTTGTTTCATGTGGCGACAATGATTCATGTTGCATGTCAAACCCATCCTCCATCGAGTCCGTAGCCCTGCGCTGCTTCATCCTCAGCCTGTCCAGCGACAGGTTTTTGGTAATGCGCATGCACCACGCCTCCATGTTCTGAATGTCCGTCATCTGCTCCCGGCCATTCCATACTTTAATGAATACTTCCTGCACTACATCTTTGGCTTCCTCGCTGCTACCCAAAAGGCGGAAAGCAAAGCGAAAAAGCTTGTTTTTTACTGGAAGAACCCGGGCTTCGAACATTTCGAATTTCATCGTTTACAAATACAAGACGGGTGAGTCAATCGGTTGTTACACGCAAGTTATAAATTCTTTTCGGGGCAGCTCCCTCAGGCCGGCAAAGTATGTCCCAAAACCATTAAGTTTAGTGCATGGCCTTCAGGCCGGGCTCTCGGCACTCGCCAACCCACCGCACCAAATCCATTTCGGGCTCARACAAATGCCTCCATCCCTGCTGCGAGAGTTATTTATTCAGTTCATCAAAACTCCAAGCAAGCACATCTTCATTCATTTGTTCTCTTATTATCATAACAGTGTATTCAATATTTCAGGTAAATTCATAGAATTACAAAATGAAAGTAAGATTAACGGCTCTTTATTTTCTTATCGCATTCTCCTGCGGAACAAAAGACAAACTGAGTGATAAAGAAATAATTGAACAAAAAGTAAAAGGATTTCTCACATGGTATTCAACTAATTGGAAAGAGGTAGCTGTTGATTTGATAAATCCAATTATTGAAAACTCAAATGCAGAACCCGATTCCACCAAGCCTTACAAAATAAACTTTAAAGCAGCGGAGATTTATCTTGACTCATTTCGTAAGTCCGGTTTCGTTTCAGAAACCTATATCGAATACTACCGGCAGTATTTTATTAAATGTCAAAAAAAATTTGAAGAAGTTCCTGAATACGAAGGGCCACCCACTGGTTTTGAATATGATTTTGTCTTTAGATCTCAAGACTATGAGTATCAACAAAACAATGCCGACAAGGCTATGATAACTGATATATCAATCACAGCCAACAAAGCAATTGCGACTATTAAATATGACGATGATGTGTACTCATACATTTATGAGTTGTCCAAATTGAATAACAACTGGTACATTGATAGTGTAAAAGGAAGTTGGGAGAACCCTGAGAACTAAAATGACTGACGATCAAATAAAACAATACCATGAGCAGGTTGAAAACAACATAACAAAATTCGGTTATCATACCACTTATGTATTTGCCGACAAGACTCCTTCATTTTGCTACTCAACAGGCATTTACCATAGTTTCGGAATACCCGAAGTTTTCATTTCTTCATTACCTCAGAATCTTTCACATGAACTCATTGAAAACTATTTGAACAAATTCAGAAATGAAGACACTGTATCATTAGATAAGAAAATAGAAGACCTCACACACAGATTCCCTGTCTATTTAATTCAAGCTCCGACTGACAAATTATCGGAATATGTCCTTTCTAGTATTAGGTTCTATAAGGACAGAGATTATAAATATGTTCAGTTAATTTATCCAGACACAAAATATCGATTTCCAAATGACATTGGTTATAACTATGACCAAATAATAATAGGGCAATTTAAGAACTAAGATAGATAACACTTTATAGCCATGACATTGGCTGACATTATTCATAAAGTGCTGTCGCTATTTTATCAGTTTCATGGCATCGCGAGATGTTTCATTCACTATAAAATTTATTTCCTCTTTAGTAAGTTGATGAGAATAAGTGTGTAGAAAGAATTGTTTCTGTCCTACTGTTACCTCATACTTAATAGGCCCAAATTTTATTCTTATCGTCTCATTATAAGACAGATTTTCTCCATCAGTTCTTCTAACAGAATGATGTATCTGAATTGACCATTCATGATGACTTATAGAAAAATTAGAAATATTCTGTTTGTACAAGGTTTCGTAGTCTTCTAAAATTTGGTTAAACGAAATTGCAATGTCAAAAGAATCAGTATAAGAGATACCTGATCTATTCTCAACAAAAACGAGGTATTGATTAGATACAAAGAAAAGATCAAGCTTCTGATGTTTTTCAACTAAAGCTGGTAACAAGTAAGAGAATGAATGTTGGAAAAATGCGCTTAAGATTAAATCTGACTTGGTTATTACACCTTTTAGTTTACTTCCATGTTCCTTAGTTAAAATGGCAATCTCCTTATCAATATCATCATCTTCCTCAATACTCTCTCCATTCGCTGCCTTAATATTCAATTCCAATGACCACTTCAATTGCTCACCAATGTATTCAACAAAAGCATCCCAATCTCCCACATCTGCTTTATTCAAAGCAAACAAATAACCTTTCTTGTCAGCAGACTTAATAATCACAGGAGGTAAATTATTACGTAGCAATTCATAGTTTATCAATAACCTCGAAGTTCTTCCATTACTATCATCAAACGGATGGATACGAACAAATTTATAATGAAGCAATGCAGCCAATTCTACAGGGTGCATCTCTCCTTTTTTTACTTCATCCCGATACCAATTCACCAAATCATTCATCATGAAAGGCGTTTCTTCAGGCGAAGCATAATGAAAAAGCTCACCGTTTTGAAGTCGTACCGAGTTAGGGTCTTTCTTATACTCTCCGGGGGTGATTAATTTTCTCGTTGGCTTTCCGCTTGCCGTCTGTGCATCCGACCAAAAAGGACGAACAAGAATTGTTTTATTCCATTGCCTTATATCCGACTCCGAAAGCTCACGGGTTCTATCCTTAGCAAATTCTCTTACCAGATGAATGACGGCATCATGTGCTTTCATTTCTTCATACTCACGCATTTCATGATCGCCCGTTGTCTTATCAAACATCAGAAGCAATTCTGTCTGCCCATAAGTAAGCGTATTCCCCTCAATATGATTGGAGTTATAATTCCATTCCAACCTGAATTTCTTCCATAAACGTTCCTCATCGGCAGCTTTAATGGGCTTCAGTTTTTCCAATTGCTCCCGCAGGGAATCAATCTCTTTCAAAAGATCAGGCAGCGTACTCATATAATCCTATAAAAATAGGAAAATAACAGATTGTTAGGTTGTACTGCTATGGACTTTGAGGCAAGAGGATAAATAAACCTAGTCCATTAAATTGCTACAGTAGTTAATCCACATTTACGAAAAGACCAATGCACTATTAATTGACTAATCTCAGAAAATACCAACTCAGTTTTTACGTTAAAAACAAATGAAACAAGTTGGCTTCACTTTACTACTCATTGCTTACCTAACCCATAACACAGCAGCACAAAACAAAACGTATATCGGCCTCGAGTTTGCCGTAGCCAATGACATCTTTAAAATCCATGACAATGGAGGCTACCTGAAATCCATTCCTCTCTACAATGCTCCGGGTGGTGTCAACATCAGGCAGGAAATCAGCAAAGTAATCTTTATTGAAACCGGGTTGATCATAAAATATTATCACGAAGGCTTTGGTTTTAAAACCATACCTTATTCAGGCAGCTCAAGCAGTGATCCTTCATGGCTAATTCCATTTCGCTTCGGAGTTAATTTAAATATTTACAACCAGAGAATATATTTCGTTCCAATCATCGGATATACAATTGGCATCAATCCACCATTGGGATATGGCGGAGGTTATGGTAGTCAAAAATCAACCACTACCACTTTCAATTACGATTATACCGAGAACCTCAACTCAACCCGTTACTTTTCCCTTTTACAGACAGGCGCTGGTTTTGAATTTAAAATCTCCAACGCTTTTTTGCTTCAACTCTCGGCCAGCTACTACAAAGGATTCAACACAACCACCGAACTGAATATAAACTACACCGTGAACAATGCTACACCCATAACAGGAAGTGCCATTAGCAAAGGTGACTTCTGGTCAATCAGCACTGGATTCAAATACGCAATCAGCAATCTCTGGAAAAGAGGTTAATGCTACATTTTCAAAGAATCAAAGTCTTTATCTGAGATCAGTCGTTTTCAGAAAGCATAGATGAATCTAACCCAAGCACGAGATCTGCACTTTCTCATCAACTTCATTTTTGATTACTACAAAGTCAAATCAGGCTACTTCTGCTCTCTGAAGTCAATACAATTTTGTATCGACAAAACAATCAAAAATATGAAAGCAGTAAACATTAAAGAGTTTGGCGGAGTAGAAGTATTGAAAATAGTGGAAATAGAACGCCCTGTTCCTGCAGCCGATGAGATTTTAATAAAAGTATATGCAAGCGGTGTAAATCCTGCCGATTGGGTAATTCGCAATGGTGGTAATGATTTCCTGCGACCAATCTTGAAATTACCATTAACATTGGGTTGGGACACAGCAGGTACTGTAGAAAAAGTGGGTAGCGAGGTTACCATTTTCAAAAAAGGCGATCAGGTATATGGAGTACCTAATTTTCCGGGCAACGGAAGCTATGCCGAATATGTAGCCGCAAAGGCAAATCAATTTGCATTAAAACCGAAAAGCATTTCTTTCAATGAAGCATCAGCCGTGCCACTGGCAGCGCTCGTTGCCTGGGCTGGAAATTTTGAACTCGGAAAACTTCAGGCAGGGCAACGCATCTTTATTCGCGGTGCATCGGGCGGTGTGGGTAATTTTGCCGTGCAGTTTGCTAAAGCCAAAGGGGCATACGTCATTGCGGAGGCATCAACACAAAATCTCGATTTTCTGAAGCAGCTTGGGGCTGATGAAGTGATTGATTATAAAACGCAACACTTTGAAGAAGTTCTTCATAACATTGACGTGGTATTTGATTCTTCTCCGCTTCGCGAAGACAGTGTACGGCTAAAATCAGTAAGCGTATTAAAAGCCGGTGGCATTCTGGTAAGTGTCAACATTGACTTTCCTTTTAGTGATGACGTAAAATCCGCATTGGCGAAAAAGAACGCCCGGGGCGAACAAGTTGGGGCCAGCGGTAGTTATATTTCTGCAGAATACTTAAAAGAAATTGCTCAACTCATCGATGAAGGTAAAGTGAAAGTGATCATCAGCAAGGTTTATCCGTTGGAGCAAGTGGCCGAAGCACACAAGCAAAGTGAAACATGGCATGTGCGCGGCAAGCTTGTTTTAGAGGTGAGAAAAGAAAATTAAATGACAAACAATAAAATTCATCGGATTAAAACCATCAGTGAGTTTCACCGGTTTCGGCAGTTGCCGAAACCGGAACACTCATTAATCAGTGTTATCAATGTGGAGAATGCAAAGCATTTAGACAGTGATGAACCAATGAGCCTGGTGTTAGATTTCTATATGATTGCCTTGAAAAGAAATCTCAACGTAAAAGGCAATGTGAGAGTAAAATACGGGCAACAGCAATACGATTTTGACGAAGGCACTATGTCGTTTATGGCACCCAATCAGATCTTCAGTATTGCGCTTAACAATGAAGAAGAGTTGAAACAGTCAGGGTGGGTAATACTTATTCATCCTGATTTTTTATGGAATACGCCACTAGCAAAAAACATTAAGCAATTTGATTTTTTCAGTTACTCCGTAAATGAGGCGCTGTTTCTTTCAGCCAAAGAAGAAACCTCCATCAACAACATCATTCAAAACATTCAGCACGAGTACCAATCCAATATTGATAAATTCAGCAAGTCCATCATCATCGCACAGTTGGAGAGTTTACTAAGCTATTCCGAAAGGTTTTACAACCGCCAGTTTATCACGAGAGAAAAATCTAATCACCAGATTACAGAGCGGTTGGAGAATCTTCTTGCCGATTATTTCAATAGCGATAATTTGATTTCAGAAGGCTTGCCTACCGTTCAATCCATCTCCGAAAGTCTGAATGTATCCGTAAGTTACTTAAGCCGCGTGCTTAAAAAACTGACAGGGCAAAGCACCCAGCAACACATTCATGACAAGTTGATCGAAAAAGCAAAGGAGAAATTATCTACAACAGATTTAACTGTAAGTGAAATCGCCTACACCCTGGGTTTCGAGCATCCGCAATCTTTCAGCAAGCTATTCAAAACAAAGACTAAACTTTTACCATTAGAATTCAGGCAGTCTTTTAACTAATGTTAAATCCTTTCTCATTTAACAGAACAAACGCTTAGTAGGAAAAATTAAAACACTAAAACCGATGCGGCTACTTTGTTTTAGTTGAATTGTTTTTGACATTGAATGTGCTTGAAAACGCTGTTGATAAGACTAAAAGTATCATACAGCTCAGATTTCATTTGAGCAATTCTAAAAATCAATAACTAAACAACATCTCATTCATGTCCGCAACACATCCTAACCTCGTATTGATTCATCGCTTTTTTCAAGCCTATAGCACTAACGACCTTGATGGAATAAAAGAAATACTGGCCGAAGACATCAAGTGGCATATACCAGGAAATCATCCGCTAAGCGGAACTAAGACGGGTGTGAACGAAGTGCTGGAGTACTTTCAGCAGTTGAACAAAGGAGCATTCCAGGCAGAATCAATTGTGATGGGCGTAAATGACAATTTTGTTATTGATTGCCATAAGAACTGGAGCACTATTGCCGATGGTGAAAACCTGAACAACATGTCTTGCTTACTTTGGAAAATAGAAAACAACAGGATTGTGGAAGTGTACAATTTCCCTGAAGATCAACACAAGGTCGATGCGTTCTTTTCCAAGCTTTACAAATAACTTCAACACCTAAGTCAGTTCCTAAAACAAATAAATACCATGGACAAAATTATCTGGATACTGTTAGCATTTATATCAGGTACATTCCTGCCATTGCAGGCAGGACTCAATTCACGAATGGGCAAGGCTGCGGAGAGCCCGGTGTATGCTTCCTTAATTTCTTTTGTCGTAGGTGCCATTGGTTTGATTGCTTATGTGGTGGTTACGCGCCAAACTGTATCCTGGTCTGGAATAAAAGAAGCTCCGGGTTATGTCTGGCTCGGAGGGTTACTCGGTGCTTTTATGTAACGGTAATCATTCTTGCTTTCCCTAAACTTGGTCCTGGCCTTACGTTTGGTCTGGTGGTAGCCGGGCAGATGATTATGTCTGTCGTGCTGGAGCATAACAACATCCTCGTTGCCCAGCAAAATCCAATTAATGCGATGAAGCTTCTTGGAATTGCTTTTGTGATAGCGGGTGTGATTATTATTCGCAAGTATTGATTACGGTATCAACTTTATCTTATTGACAAATGTTGCAAAATGACTTGTTTAGAGATAGATTTAATTTCGTTCTGTGAGAACGCTATAGTCATTAACTTAAGGTGATTTTGTTCCGTAGGAACATAATATGGGTAACAAGAAAATCATAAAGAGTATTCAAGTCCTGTAGGGACGTAACATATTTCGTACCTACGGCACTTAACTTTACTATAAAAACTCTCTACCCATATTTCGCCTCTAACGAGGCTTAAGTTAGGGACTATGGTGCGGACACAGAACGAGGTATTAGAACTAAGAGAGGTTACAAAATAGTAGAATTGAATTATGGTAGTGATCGCCTGATCGCTATGGTTGATGAAATAAAAACAACATGGCAGAAAGTAAAAACTTCAATACTCCAAAAGCTCCACGCATGAGCCAGGTGTTTCCGCAAGCAGTAATTGCTGACAAATTCATTTTCCTATCCGGCACACCTGGTCTGGATCTTCATTCCGGAAAAGTGATCAGTGACGATTTTGAAGAGCAGGCCAGGCAATGCTTCCAAAACATTAAAATCATTTTAGAAGAAGCGGGAAGCAGCATGAACAAAGTGGTAAAGACAACCGTGTTTATGGTAACCGGTAATGACTTTAGTGTTATCAATAAAGTATATGCCGAATTCTTTCCTGAAAATCCACCTGCCCGCAGCACACCTCAGGTAATGCCATTTCCCGGAGGCATATTAATTTCAGTAGAATGTATTGCACTGCAGTAAATTATTGCGGGTTGATATGAGTTAGCTGAGTTGGCCTTCCCCACCGTGGTGTGTTGTCTTCACAGACCACTTGCACCTGAGTTCTTTCGGTCTGTGGGACACAGACCGAGGATGAGCACTGCAGTAAATTATTCGGGTATCTGAATCAGCTCTCTTGGTTTTCTTACTCATCACTCAACGTATCCACCGGATTCATTCTGGCCATGGTGATCACTTTGAACCCAATAACGATGAGGGAGATGGTGAGTAACAGGCTGATCGCTACCATGAATGTTACCGCATTCACGCCCTGGTAATACTTCCAGATGCTGCCCATGATGATGTTGCACCAGTTCAGGCTGGCCCATGAGCCCAGCACAGAGGCAATCAGTAATACAATAATAAATTCCGTATTAATTACCCGCGTGATGCTGAGCATAGAAGCGCCAAGCACTTTGCGCACGCCAATCTCTTTTGCCCGCTTCACAATGTTTAATGACAGCAGGCTAAACAATCCCACACCGGAGAGCAACAGGGCAATCACCCCGATAAAACCATAACCGTAAACGATGCTCATGTTCAACTCATTCACACGCTGTACTGAATTGCTCAGCATATAACCGTTGTACAATCGGTTAGGAAACACGGCACTCCATTGCTGCTTCATGTATTCATTCACGGCAACTACTTTTTCTTCCTGAGTACTCACAATCAACTGGCTGTATTGCTCCGGATGAATGTAACGAATCATCATCGGTTCCATCTCACGCCACAGGCCATTGGTATATACATCTTTGATCACGCCCACCACATAAAGCTTCATGCTGTCTTTCCAGACTATTTCTTTGCCTAACGGAGCAGTCCAACCAAACTGATCGGCCATCCGTTGGGTAATGATGATGGATTCTTTTCTGTCGGTCTCCGAGTCTTTGATAAAGTCTCTGCCCGATGTAAGGGTAATGCCCATGGCAGGAAGATAGTTGTCACCCACTTCAATAACATCAACTTCCATCTGCTTCGCTTCGTGCTTCACAGGTTCATGCAATGGATTGGAAAAGATACTACTACGCGCTCCGGCGATGGCATCAATACCAGCATTCTTCTCCAGTGCGTTGCGATAAGTATCAAACTCGCTCTTGTTATTGATCTTTGCCACTACCGAACCCCGTGCGTCAAATCCCAAATCATAATCACGCTGATAGCGGGCATTCTGAAAGAAGCCAATGGACCCGACAATAGTGATGAGTGAAATGGCAAACTGCATTCCCAGCAACGTGCGTGTAAAATAATTTGTGCCTCCCAGCTGCAGTTTACCTTTCAGGATACTCACCGGCTTGAACTTGCTGATATAAAAAGCAGGATAGCTTCCCGCCACTATACCCGTAAAGAAAAGCATACCTACCATGAAGAATATAAATGCAGGAGTATAATGTGGTTCGATGTGAATGTTATTACCCGTCATCACGTTCCATCCTTCCACCAGGATATCTGCCAGCGCCACACCAACTAACAAGGATAGAAAACAAATACAGGTAGTCTCTCCGATAAACTGGATGATCAACTCTGCACGTTTGCTTCCCATCACTTTACGAATACCAATCTCTTTTAATCTTCGTGAAGAAATAGCAATGGCCGTATTGGTAAGGTTGAAGCAGGCGATCAGCACGATCATCATACCCATAATGAATGAACCAATAATGGCCGACAAAGGTGGCGCTGCCCACGTGGCTGCTTTCACCTGGTCGCTACGATCGTGATGTGCCATTGTGGTGAGCGGATCGAGTGCATACTCCTTCACCTGGAAGTCTTCGCGCACTTTATTATTGTTGGTGATATACGCCTGCAATTGCTGATGCACTGCAGCAACACGATGAGCGTCATCAATCTGCACAAACAATGTTGTTTCTTTTCGCCAGTCTTCGTCCGGTATGCTAAACTCGTCTTTATAATTCTCAAAGTTCATAAAGGCCGAACCTTCGCTACGGTAGAAGCTGGAGTTGGCTACGGGATCTTTAATGACTGCGGAGATTTTCACTTCTTTCAATTCCGTACCATATACTTGTGTGAGTTGTTGCCCCATCGCAGCCGCTGGTGTTCCGAACAAGCGCACCGCCATCTTCTCGCTGATCACCAAATGGCTTTTGTCTTTCAATGCAGAAGTGTTACCCACTATAAAATCAAAAGAGAACATGGAAAGAAAATCGGCATCCACATACGCCAATTGTGATTGAAACAAATCATCATTGCGCTTGAAGTTAGCACCCGAGTGCATGTAGCGCGAAGAGGCATTGATGTCCTGGATGGTTTTGGATGTAATTTCTCCCAGTGGCAGCGGTGCATAACCAAAGCGCGTCAATGTATTTTCAAACTGGCGCACTGCACTTACACGATAAATAGTTTCTCTATTCTGATGAACAGCATCGAACGTAGCATCATACTCATACGCCAGGAAGCCAACAATACAAACGGCCAGCGCCACACCAAGACCAAGTACGTTGATGAGGATGAAGACTTTATTCTTCATCATATTGCGAACAGTAATGAGCAGGTAGTTTCGGATCATATCGATTGGATTGCCAATAATATGCCAGTGAGCAAAAAGATGAATTGACATCAATTTAGCAACAATCTCATCACCACCTCGTTCGACTTCGGAATGGTGCGTCCGGATGCGAACGCTCTTTTAACCGCAAAGGCCGCAGAGGTGCGCAAAGGATTATGAAAAATATAACTCTGCGCACCTCTTCAGTTTATAAACAAAAAAAGGCGAGCCCTTCCGGGCCCGCCTTACACACTTAACTTCCAAACAAACACTAATAAATTACTTTCGATAAGCTCACGATGACCGAAGCAAGACGAACCGATTCGAAAATGCGTTCTTCTTTGCTACCCAGTTCAATCAATGAGTGTTCATGTGCTTTCACACACATCTCGCAACCATTCACAGCGCTCACTGCAAGGCTCATGAGTTCAAAAAACTCTTTACCATTTACGGGGCGGCCCATGATGTTCATCTTGATGCGTGCCGGTATTTCGTTGTACTTCTCTTTGTTCATGAAGTGACGAAAGCGGTAGAACACATTGTTTGCGCTGAGCAACGATGCACAACCTACCGCTTCAGCAATCTCTGCTGTCGTAGCGCCTTCCTGCAAAGCATTCTCATTGAAGAAGGTGCGCAGGATTGCATGGTTGGAATTCACTGCAAGCGCAACACCCAACAATGCAATTTCTTTCTTGCTGAGGTATTCGCTTTCAAACGAGTTCTTGAAGTTCAGTTTCAGATCTGTCACGTAGCGCGACTTTCCTTCTTCCAGCAAATCAAGTGCTTCGCTTTTATATTCTTTGCCCAGTTTCAAAAAGTCCAGGAATTCCTGGGTGCTTTCTGAATAGGTTACCGTTGTTGTTTCCATCAACTAATTACGCTTTGATGGTTTCTTTTCCTTTTTCCCAGTTGCAAGGGCAAAGTTCGTCTGTCTGCAATGCATCCAACACGCGCACTACTTCTTTCACGTTGCGACCTACGTTCAGATCGTAGATACTTACCCAACGCACGATACCTTGTGGATCGATGATGAAGGTAGCACGGTAAGCTACTTTTTCATTTGCTTCCAGGATACCCAGGTCTTCCGCCAATGACTTTGATGTATCTGCCAGCATAGGGAATTTCAGGTCTTTCAGATCAGCGTGATTATTTCTCCAGGCTAAGTGAACAAACTCAGAATCAGTAGACGCACCGATCAGGTTTGCATTACGATCACGGAACTCACCGTAATTCTTGTTGAATTCAGCTATTTCGGTAGGACAAACAAAAGTGAAATCTTTTGGCCACCAGAACATTACTGTCCAGCGTTCTTCGTCATTTACTAACTCATCTGAAGTGATATCGAAAAATTCTTTTCCTTTTTCTAATGAAACAACTGCCGCCTTTTTGAATTTCGGGAAAGGCTGACCGATTGAAAGAAGTCCTTTTGACATAGTGGTTAAAAAATTTTGTTAGTGAATTCCACAAAAATACATTTGCACTTAGTATAAACCTCATCAATAATTACTATTGAGTTATTGAGCCTATTTATTACATCGTTTTAATCAAAATTGCAATCGAATGAACTTACAGCAATTAGAATATATAGTAGCGTTGGATATCCATCGCAATCACGTAAAAGCAGCCGAGCACTGCCATGTTACCCAGCCCACTTTAAGCATGATGGTGAAGAAGCTGGAAGAAGAACTGGGTGTAAAAATCTTTGACAAGAGTCTTCCTTTAAAGCCAACCTCCTCGGGCGAGGTCGTTATTTCACGGGCCAGGCAGATATTGCAGGAAGTAAAAAACCTGAAAGAATTCATCCGCAATGAAAAGGATTCCATTGAAGGAGAATTTCGATTAGGTGTGATACCTACGCTCGCTCCTTACCTGCTTCCACGTTTTCTGAACGAGTTTTTAGAAAAACATCCGGGTACTTCGTTCACCGTGATTGAATTACAAACCGAGGACATGATCCGCCAGTTGAAAACCAATCGCATTGATATGGGAATATTGGTGACACCCATTGATGATAAAGAGATACGCGAGATACCCGTCTTCTACGAACCCATTCTTTTATATACTTCCGAAAACCTGAAGTATTTCCAGCAGGAAAAAGTAAGTCTTAAATCATTGACGACCGATAATCTTCTGCTATTGGAGGAAGGGCATTGCTTTCGCGGACAGGTGATGAACTTATGTTCGACCAAAGGAAAGAAAACCCATCACCAGCTCAACTACCAAAGCGGTTCGTTTGAAACATTGAAAGCCATGGTAGACAATAATTACGGTTATACTTTAATACCCGAACTGGCTGCCAACGTAAAGAACAAACACGTGAAACACTTCACCGCACCCGAGCCGGTGCGTGAAGTAAGCCTGGCCGTGCATCATGGCTTTGTAAAAGAGTCATTGCTGCAA
>NNBV01003204.1_pt1 | contig 26140 bp, 24 predicted proteins | sample 1173771 | NCBI WGS metagenome assembly NNBV01 (sample SAMN07173938, study PRJNA388173) | plant metagenome | isolation source: symbiotic tissue sample KVS11 | place: Norway: Troms, Kvaloya island | reverse complement strand
TCAAACGCCCGGCACGCATCCGGATTAAACGATATTAAGGTTGTGTGCATAGGCAAGGGGCTTAAGCCCGTGGCAATTTTAAGTTTTTCAAAAGGGCTTTAGCCCCAATGCGTATAAGGTATATTCTTAAGTAAACGACATTGCATCTTATTTAATAAGATCATCGACCACATTCATGAAATTACTGCCAATAGGAATGACTTGTTTATTGATAAGGATTTCATCGCGCGTGATGCGCTGTATTTTTGATTTCGATACGATGTAGGAGCGATGCACCTGCTGGAACAGGTTGGAAGGCAGCATTTCAATGACTTCTTTCATGGTCATGCGGCTGATTACTTTCCGATCGGTAAGATGGAACTCAATGTAGTTTCCGTCCGACTTAAGAAAAAGAATATCGTTCATCTCTATCCGTATCCAGTCAAAACCATCTTTGATATAGGTGTACGTCAATACGCTTTCTTCTTTATTGACTTTCTCCAGTGCACGCTGGCAGGAAACAAAGAAGCGTCCGAAGGGAATGGGTTTAACCAGATAATCCAATGCTTTCAGTTCAAATCCTTCCACAGCATAATCACTGTAAGCGGTAGTGAAAATGATCTGAGCCTTATCTCCAATCAGTCGTGCGAATTGTGTGCCCGTGATGTCGGGCATCTGAATATCAAGGAAGAGCACATCGACAGGATGTTGCTGTAAAAAAGTAATGGCAGCGAGTGCATCCGTAAAGAATCCTTGCGGCTGCAGGAAAGGCACTTTGCCAAGATGTGATTTGATCACCTCCAGTGCTTTCGCTTCATCATCCACCGCAAGGCAAGTCAGTTGTTTCATTCGCTGATCGGTTCTGTTTTTTCAATACGTGAGGTATCACTTTTAAGCAGATCAATGCGCAGTGCCACTTTGTAAACATCAGGCAGGTCAGATACTTTCAGACTGTAGTGCCCGGAGTAATACAATTCCAGCCGCTTCTTTACATTTTCAAGACCAATGCTGGTTGATTCCGGTTTTTGTAAATCGGTATGTTTGCTGTTGTCAACAAACAATTCCAACTGGCCATTTCTGCAGTAGAGATAAACATGAATAAAGAAATCATGATGCTGACTTACTCCGTATTTAAATGCATTCTCAATGAAGTTAACCACCAGTAATGGGAGCACCGTAGCCGGTTGATCATCCCACTCAATCACCGATTTGATGTTCACTTGTTTTTCTACCGTAATCTTCTCCCGTTGAAACTCCATGTACTGACGCAGGAAGAGTAACTCCTTTTCGATGGAAATCAATTCTTTACTTCCTTCTTCGGTAATGTGCCTCATGATGGCTGAGAACTGCTGGATAACATGGGCGGTACGCTGGCTTCCCTCTTCCAAAGCGGTACCGTACAAGTGATTTAATGCATTAAAATAAAAGTGCGGATTGATCTGGTTCTGTAAAGAAGTGAGTTCGGCTTGCAGCTTGGCCTCATTTGCTACTACTTTAAAGTAACGGTTGATAATGAAATTCCGCACGATGGCATAGGCAATAGACATACCATAGAACATCATGACTACCATGACCACCGTGTCTTGATCACGATACGCTCCCCGGATAATTACTTCAGTGAATGAAAGTACCAGGATGACCGCTAACGCTTCGAGTAAGACGAAGGCAAAATAAGGCCCGAGTTTTCTCTTCATAAAAAACTCAGGTATGTAATAGTTGATATTGTGATAGAGAAACACCAGCACCACCAGGCCAAACAGAATCCAATAAAGGATCATGAGAAAGGAACCATTACGAGGTATGTTTAAACTGATCCAGATCAGCGCAAGTACCAGGAATTCATAGGTGAATAAACTAGTTATGTATTTATTCTCTCTTAGCGTCTTCATATTATTGTTCAGTAAATAAAAGTGTTTTAGTCGTATGATCGGTAGCGGTGTACCATTTTCCTTTTTCGATCAGCAATGCATGCGTTGTGCTTTGGTTTGCCTCTGTGAGTTGCTCTGCATTTAGTCGCACCAGCTGGTTGTTATAATCTGTAGAGATGGAGGAGACAATAGTATGTCCTACCACGATGTGCTTTGCATTCATCTTCTGAAGAATTTCATTGGCCTGTAGCAGTGTGAGTTTGTCTTCTGCTTTATAAGGTTTAATCCATCCGCGATACCAGAGCAATCCTGTCTGATGATGAAGGATAGTGGCAGCAGCCCCACCAGAAAGAGCATAAGAAAGATTGCTCTTCGTCAGATTATCCCGTGCTATGGTATTGATCTGTTCAGGTGAAAGGTTCAGATCGGCTACCTCTTTGCTTACTCCTCCATGTACGAACAGCGTGCGGCCGATTTTTTCGATACAGTTTTTTGAACGAAGCCAGCGACCTAGTTCGGTTCCTTCACTGAACAAATCGTGGTAAGGAATTTTTATTGCTTCACTAAGCGCGTTGTACTTTGGAGCGGTATAGCGTGTGTCTCCGAGCAGGTTCATTTGTTCATGGTTGCCCAGTATAAAGTGTACCTGTCCCTGATGAATTTTTGCCAGCTGCTCAAGCCGGTAAATCAGCCAAAGGCAAGGGATAACCTCTTCGCCACGGTCCATAAAATCACCCAGTAAAACAAGATGACCATTTCCGAAAATCCAGTTGAACTCGCGATCCATTACTTTATGCGCAAGCAGCAATCGCTTCAGTGCATTGAAATTCCCTTCGATGTCAGAGAAAGCAAGAAGGTGGTCAGGCATGGTGTAGCTACTCGCAGGAGTCTTTACTTCTCTTTGTATATCCACATAAAAGGAAGTAGATGAGTCCGCAGCAACACGGATACCCTGTTCGAATAAATCGGATAGTGACAGGGTATTACTCTCTACGTGAAATTCATTTTCACCTGCAAACGATCGTGTAATGACAGCCATGCCTCTCTTGTACAAAATATAAGGACCATCTGATTTTTTCAGGGTGGGTGGATATTCGTTAAAGTAAAACCGGCTGCTTTGCTGGTCGTAACCAAAAAGAATTTTGCCTGTCAGTCCATCTTTAATCATGGCATGATCGAAGAGTGTGAAGTACGCCTGGCAGGCCACGAGCACGGAGAAGAGCAGTAGCAGAAGACGTGATAGATTGGAGTTCATTCATTATTGAATTTAAAATTCTTTCCAAAGGAGTAGTTTTTCGGAAGGCACAATGAAGGAATGGGATCAATCAGGAAAGGTGTGTGACGAAATCAGGCAAGCATGTGATCCTGACGTTGGACAGCCGGATGATCCCAAACTAAGATTCAACCGCTGGTAAGAGTATTGATTATAATTTGACAAGACTTGTGAAACTTTAGGTTCAAATCTCAACGTATGAAGAAAAGGTATTTCCTATTACTGACCTGCCTCATTGCCTTTGTGCAGGGGCAAAGTCAGAATTACAGCAACCATGCACAGCTTACACAACGGCTCAAGAGCCTGGAGAGTGCCAACTCAGGTCTTGTAAAACTTCAGTCACTGGCAAAAACAACCGGTGGTAAAGACATCTGGGTGCTGGAGATTGGTTCGGGCGACCGCGCAAATCATCCGGCTGTAGCTGTGGTGGGTGGCGTGGAAGGTGCGCACTTGCTGGGACAGGAACTGGCGTTGGGCTTTGCTGAAAAACTGATTGCTAATGCCAAGACCGATAGTATAAAGAATCTGCTGGCATCGACTGCTTTTTATGTATTTCCAGGCGTAAGTCCTGATGCTGCGGAGCAATACTTTGACAAACTGAAATACGAGCGTAGTGGAAATGCAACTGCTACAGACGATGATCGTGATGGCAAGTTGAATGAAGATCCTTTTGAAGATTTAAATAGTGATGGCAGCATCACGTGGTTGCGCATTGAAGATGCCACCGGCAAATGGAAAACACATCCTGCCGATGCACGCATACTGGTGCCTGCCAGTTCTGAAAAAGGAGAGAAGGGAAAATACCTGCTGATCAGTGAAGGTATTGATAATGATAAGGACGGCAAGTTCAATGAAGATGGTGAAGGAGGTATTCATTTTAATAAGAGTCTTACGTTTGACTTTCCCTACTTTACCCCGGGTGCTGGCGAAGGCCCGGTAACAGAACCAGAGAACCGTGCAGTACTGGATTACCTTTTCGAGCGCTTCAATGTGTTTACGGTAATCACTTTCGGCCCGACTAATAATTTATCAGAGCCATGGAAGTTTGACCGTGCGAAAAATGCAGGACGTGTGCCACAGGGTATTTTAGAAAACGATGCAAAGCCAGGCAAACTGGCAGGTGATCTGTATAAAAAATATGTAACACTGAAAGATGCGCCTTCGGCAGGAACATCAAAAGGTGATTTTGCGCAATGGGCCTACTTTCATTACGGCCGTTATAGCTACAGCACACCAGGCTGGTGGGCTCCTAAATTTGAGATTCCCAAAGACACCGCGTTGGCAAAAAAGTATAAAGTCAATGACGACAAGAATACGGATGTGGACTTTCTTCGCTGGGCGGAAAAAGAAAACATCGATGCTTTTGTAAACTGGACTAAAATAAACCATCCCGACTATGCAGGTAAGAATGTGGAAGCAGGAGGGTTTAAACCATTTGTAAAAACAAATCCACCTTATAAGCTGGTTGATAAATTGGTGGACGATCATACCAAGTTTATTATCTCTTTGGCTAATAAAAAACCCGAGATAGATATTGTGAACATGAAGGCCGAAGCATTGGATAATGGTGTATCACGCATCACACTCACTGTGCAAAATAAAGGACTGTTTCCCGCCATAGCGGATATTGCTAAAAACAATTACTGGCTCAAGTTAGTAAAGGTGAATGTAGTCACCGGCAAAGACCAGACAGTGGTAAGCGGTAATAAGATCACGCTTCTTCCTAACCTCGAAGCAGGTGAAACAAAAGAGATGAGCTGGCTGGTGAAAGGTAAAGGCACTGTAACCATTGAAGCAGGTGCTCCTCAGACAGGTATTAAGAAATTGGATGTTACGCTTTAACCGGAAAATGATCATGAGAAATTTATTAACTATCTCTTTCTTCGTTCTTATGGCAACGCTTGCCGTTGCACAAGATGCGAATGGTGTTTTCCGTGCAGCAGGTAGTCCGGAGAACCCGAAGGTTCCGATTTCATGGAATCGTTATTACAACTATGCAGGTATTACTGATATCTGTAAGAAGCTGGCAGCTGCGCATCCTGATCTGGTCAAAGTATCATCGATAGGAAAAAGCTATCAGGGTAAAGAAATGTGGGTGCTTACAGTGACCGATTTCAAGAAAGGTAAACCCGAAGAAAAACCTGCTTACTATCTGGATGGAAATATTCATTCCAATGAAATACAAGGTTCGGAGATGGCTCTCTACACCGCCTGGTACCTTGCAGAAACGTACAGCAGCATTGACTTCATCAAAGAATTGCTGGGTGATAAGGTATTCTATATCGTGCCAACCATCAATCCGGATGCTCGTGATCATTTCATGAAAGAACCCAACTCACAGAATAGTCCGCGCTCGGGTGTTATTCCGGTGGATAATGATCGTGACGGGTTGATCAATGAAGATGGCTTTACTGATTTTGATGGCGATGGAAACATCACACAGATGATTCGTAAAAGCGTTACCGGCCGTTTCAAAAAAGATCCGAGTGATTCAAGACGGCTGGTGCCTGTGAAAGTAGATGAACTCGGCGAATACGAGATACTTGGCTTTGAATCCGTAGATAAAGATGGTGATGGCCGTGCCGGTGAAGATGGTACGGGCTTCTACGATCCTAACCGCGACTGGGGATGGAAGTGGCAGCCTAACTACATTCAGGGTGGCGCATACAAATATCCCTTCAGTATACCTGAAAACAGGAACGTGCGCGACTTTGTGTATGCACATCCTAACATTTCAGGAGCGCAAAGCTTTCACAACTCGGGCGGTATGATGTTGCGTGGTCCGGGTGCGGAAGAAGATGCAGGAACCTACAATGCCGATGATGTGCGCATCTACGACGCGATAGGAAAGAAAGGCGAACAGTTAGTTCCTGGATACCGCTACCTGGTAGTGTACAAAGACATGTACACCGTGTGGGGTGGTGAGCTGGACTGGTTCTATGGCAGCCGTGGTGTATATACCTTCTCTAATGAGCTGTTCAATTCGTACCAGTACTTTCATAAGAACAGAGATGAGGACGGGGCAGGTCAAGGCGAGGCGTATGAATTTGATAAGTCATTGTTGTTTGGCGATGCCATTGTTCCCTTCAAGGAATTCAATCATCCGCAATATGGAAAAATTGAAATAGGAGGAGTAAAGAAGAACTTCACTCGTGCCGATCCTGGGTTCCTGCTGGAAAGCGATGCGCATCGTAACATGTCATTCTGTATCTATCATGCTTATAACATGCCTAAGCTGGTGATTGAAGAGATTACAGAAAAGAGCCTGGGTGGCGGATTAACCGAAGTCACAGCAGTGATCACCAACAAGCGCATGATGCCAACCCATGCCAGCCAGGATTTGAAATTCAAGATCGAACGCCCTGATTATATCAGCATCGAAGGAGCGAAAGTAGTGGCAGGAGTAATTGTAGATAACCGGGATCTGAATTTGAGCCGTGAGCAAAAAAACAATCCTGCTAAACTGGAAGTAGACAACATTCCGGGCCTAGGTGCAGTTACTGTTCGCTGGATTATCTCAGGAGGGAAATACAGCATTAAAGTAGATAGCCGTAAAGGAGGATTAGTTACGAAGCAAAAGTAATTCACCACGGTAAAAAGTCTAAGTTAGACGAAAAGAGAAAGGCCGTTGAGAGTAATCTCAGCGGCCTTTTTACTAAGGAGTGGGTTGGTCTATGATGGATAGAGTGGCAATTTTAAAATCACAAATCACCGCTCACAAATCATAAATCACAATTCGATCCTTGCAACTTGATTCCTTCTCTAATCTAAACTTTGATTTAGGCTCTTCCGCCTCCGCTAAAGCCAAAATACTTTTGTTTTAATTTATCATCCCAGTCATTGGCATAGATGCCAACCCGATCAAATGTGCTTTTGATTTCGGACTTGTCCAGCCCTTCCAGCTCACGGATGGATTTGATGTATGCTTTTTCCTTAAAGATGGTAAAGCCAACTCCATAAAGCGAATGATTGACTTCCAGAAGTTCTTTGGTGAACAGGTGCTGATTGTTTACCGGTACATCACAAACCAAAGCCAATACCTGCAGGTAGCCATAAGCAGTAAGGTTACCTTGTGCATCTTTTGATTGAAATGCATCCACCCAGATGCTGGCTGAACCTAATGTGAGATTCCACTGGCCAGGCAGTTGGCCGCGTGCAGATACAGGATCGATTTTATATTCGTTAAGGACTTCTTCGACCATACTATAATAGTGCTCAATAGGATGTTGCATAAGCGAAATGAATTTTAAGGTTTTAGGTGTTTGCTTTATGATCAAAAATTAAAATAAAATCAGGAAATAAAAAAATGACGGGATATTCCAGTCCATTCGGATGGTGGGAGTTTGTTGGATTAAATAGTATGAAAGACATCTCTTCTACCTCAATTGCATAATCAGTGCGAGCTAAAAAATGGCCCATGATCATTACTATTAAAGAGTTATAAGATTCAGATAATGAGGCTTAAGCAACCTGGTGTATGGATATAGGGATAATTCGTAAAGGAAACGTAGATTTTGGGCACGATCGTTATAATCACTACAATTTTAAGGTTTTCTGTTTCCAAAGCTGATTGAAATGGCTATCATTGTGTACTTATTACATAATGGTAAATCTAAACATCAATATCCACTCACATGCTTAACCGTAAAACGCGAAATCGCTTAGTAGTGCTGGCTTTACTTGTGCCTCTGTTATGGAGTACCTGGTCGTGCTCGAAGAAAGAAGAACCGCGCGTGCTCGTCTTTTCAAAGACCACCGTCTTCCGTCATGAATCGATCGCAGCCGGTATTGAAGCGATAAAGAAGCTGGGAGTGAAGTATCACTTCGAAGTGGATACTACCGAGAATGCAGAAAACTTCTACGAAGAAAATTTAAAAAGATACACGACCGTCATCTTCCTCAATACGACCGGTGATGTCTTGAATTCCGAACAGCAGAATGACTTTGAGCGCTTCATCCAGGCAGGCGGTGGTTATGTGGGTATTCATGCTGCGGCAGATACCGAATACACCTGGCCTTGGTATGGAAAATTAGCCGGGGCCTATTTCAATGGTCACCCTAATGATCCCAATGTAAAGACAGCCGATTTTTACACGGTTGATAAAACACACATTGCTTCTGATTCATTGCCTGACCGCTGGAGTCGTACTGATGAGTTTTATAATTATAAAGACCTTGTACCTGATATGAAGGTGCTGGTAGAGATCGATGAAAAGACGTACACAGGTGGTACCAATGGTGAACATCATCCCATGGTCTGGTATCACGATTTTGACGGAGGACATTCATTCTATACCGCGATGGGGCATACCAATGAAACCTTTGCTGATCCCATTTTCTTAAGACATCTGTGGGGTGGAATCAAGTATGCGATGGGTGGCGATAAACCTGTTGAGCTGAACTATACCAAAGTAAGCACCAAACGCGTACCCGAAGAAAATCGTTTTGCTAAAATTGTCTTGGATGAAAAACTGGATGAACCGGTTGAACTTGCCGTATTACCTGGTGACCGTATTCTGTTTGTAGAAAGAAAAGGAGCCGTAAAAATTTATGATCCGGCTGCGGGCAAGACAAAAGTGATTGCCACCATTCCGGTGAGTACTAAATATCAATTCAAAGATGGCGCTCAGGCCGAAGCAGAAGATGGTTTGCTTGGATTGGCTATTGACCCCGATTATGAAAAGAACAACTTCGTCTATATGTATTATTCTCCGGCGGGTGATGAATCGAAAAATATTCTTGCACGGTATGAATTGAAAGGAGATGAATTGATTGAAGCATCAAAGAAAGTGGTATTGGAAGTAGCCACGCAACGTGAGCAATGCTGCCATACAGGCGGATCTATTGCATTTGATGGTAACGGTAATTTGTTTGTATCGACAGGCGATAACACCAGTCCACGCTCTACGGCGTATGCACCGATTGACGAACGTAAGGGACGCTCGCCATGGGATGCGCAGAAAGGCTCGGCCAACACCAACGACCTCCGAGGTAAAGTGTTGCGCATACATGTTGAACCCGATGGAACGTACACTATTCCGGAAGGCAACTTATTCCCGAAAGGAACAGAAAAAACACGACCTGAAATTTATGCAATGGGTACGCGTAATCCGTATCGCATTTCGGTAGATAGAAAAACGAACTTCCTCTATTGGGGAGATGTGGGTGCTGATGCAGGGAAAGATTCATTAGGAAAAGGAACACTGGCGTTTGATGAAGTAAACCAGGCACGCAAACCAGGTTTCTTCGGATGGCCGTACTTTATTGGCGATAACAAAGCGTACAATGAATACGATTATGCTACAAAGAAATCGGGTGAGTTGTTTAACGCAGCTAAGCCAATAAACAATTCGCCGAACAACACGGGTTTGAATGAATTGCCTGAGGCCCAGAAAGCATTTATCTGGTATCCTTACAATGAGTCAGCTGAATTTCCTCTTCTAGGGAAAGGTGGAAGAACGGCTATGGCCGGACCTGTTTTCTATTCGGAAGATTTCAAAAAAGCTCCGCGTGCTTTCCCGGATTACTATGATGGTAAGCTTTTTATTTATGAATGGATGCGCGGATGGATCATGGCAGTAACGATGGACAAAGAAGGTAATTATGTTTCGATGGAACAGTTCATGCCAAGCTATAAATTCAGCAACCCGATGGATATGGAGTTCAGTCCGAGCGGTGATTTGTATTTGCTGGAATACGGAACGGCCTGGTTCCAGGGAAATGAAGATGCACGACTGGTGAAGATTGAATATACCGGAGGCAATCGTAAGCCGCATGTTCAAGTAGCTGCCGATAAACTGAAAGGTGCTGTGCCGATGGTAGTTCAGCTATCATCAAAAGGCACTAAAGATTATGATCGTGATGAGATTAAGTATGAATGGAACATTACTGCACCGGATGGTAAAATGCTCGCCTCATTGAAAGAGGCTAACCCGTCCTTTACGTTTGATAAGCCGGGCGTTTATAAAGCAGCACTTACCGTAACCGATGCAAAAGGGGAGAAGGCCACCAGTACGTTGGAAGTGTTGGCAGGTAATGATCCTCCCGTTCTTTCCTTTGATATCACACGTGGCAATCAAACTTTCTTCTTTCCTAATCAGTCGTTTGACTATGAAGTGAAAGTGAGTGATAAAGAAGACGGCAGTCTGGCTGACGGTAAACTTTCTTCCGATGCAGTAGCCTTGAGCATTGACTACCTCAAAGAAGGATATGATAAAGTAGAGATTTCACAAGGTCACTTATCTGCTGATGCATCGGCTCAGTTTGCTACCGGAAAGAAACTGATGGCGGAAAGTGATTGTAAGTCGTGTCACATCATTGATAAGAAATCCATTGGCCCGATGTACACCGATGTCGCCAAGAAATACAAAGATGATCCGAAAGCAGTGGATTACCTCGTTAATAAAATCATCACCGGTGGTGGTGGGGTGTGGGGCGAAGTGATGATGGCAGCCCATCCACAGTTATCGAAGGCTGATGCATCTGAAATTGTGAAGTACATTTTAAGTCTTGCCAGTACAGAAGTAAAAAAATCACTTCCTGTAAAGGGAACCTATACCGTAACTATTCCGAAGGGAACGCCTGAACAGGGTGCGCTGATTTTGCGTGCCGCTTATACCGACAAGGGAGCGAATGGATTACCGGCTGCGTCTTCAGAAAAACTAATGGTGTTGCGCAGTGCAAGTGTTGCTGCGGGTGAGGCCGACGTATTTGAAAGCGTGCAACGATTCAAAACACCAGCGCTTCCTTTTGAGTTAGTCATCGGTTCTGGTAACAATTCGTATATCGGTTACAATCAGGTTGATCTTACCGGCATAGAACAGGTTGGAATGGTATTGATGGCTCCTGTTATGATGCTGAATGCTGCGGGTGGTGTACTGGAAGTACATATCGATTCTCCAACTGGTCCGCTCATCGGACAAACACCACTTGTCGTTCCGAGCGCAGGCGATCCGATGAAGTCGGCACCTACCATTACCGGGGCTAAGTTGTTGCCCACAACCGGTATGCATAACATTTATTATGTATTCAAAAATGATAAAGCACCTGCGGGGCAGTCGTTGTTTATCTTGCTGAATCTGCAATACATCTACAATCCTAAAGCAGCTACCAATACTGTTTCGATGAAATAGTTGCTCATTATCAATGCATGACCCACGGCTGACTGCCGTGGGTCATTTTTTTGTTAGCCGCTTACTAATTTCTCATTTATTTGCGCTCAAATTCAGATTCAACAAAACGCTAATGACAATTATGGAATAGTGTTTGCGATCAGCACACTTATTTTCAGTTGAATTTCTTACCGCCATTCATAAAATGGAGTAAGAGATAAAGAAAGAATCCGTACCTTCATTGTCATGATGAAGATACATTTTATCCTGTCTGTTGTTGCTTGCTTTTTACTTGTTGCGCTTTCTTCCTGTAAAGACGATAAAGACGATCCTGCCTTTACTTCAGCCGAAGGTAAATGGACATATACCACACCCGATAGTAAAATCACGATCGGATTTGAAGTAGTCAAGGGCGCAACAGGAACGATTCAAATCAATGGCACATCGCTGACGGTGGATGGGAAAACGGTAACACCCGAAACCCAGACGGCAGGCATCAATCTCCCAATCATTGAATCCATGCGATTCAATGCCAATGATGCAGGGCTCGTCTATCCATATGCGATTAAGTTTATCCAGACTACGGTGAGTGCGGATTTCTCTACCATGACCGCCACGAGTGCAGAATATACCTTCCCCTGGGGGACAACAAAAAATCTTTCTTCCATTACTATTAAAAGACCTTAAAGGATTATCTATATTTAATCTGCTTCCCAGCTACTTTCGTAGAGTGATATGATTAAATACCTGCTTCTGCTTTGCCTTTGCTTTCAAACCGGAGAAGTTCCTTTGAAGGCAGATGAGGAATTTGAAATCAAACTGGATTATAAATTCAAAAACAGAAATGCTACCTCTGATAATAATTTCAAAGTCGACTTTGAAGAGACGGTGGCGGAGCGTGAACGCAAAAATAACAACAGCCTGCTTCCTTACCTTACGTTGAATATAAAACCGTTGAAACTTTCCGATCAGGAAGTAAGGCTGAAGGCCGTTGCGGAAGGTGGTAAAACAATCATTACACGGAAAATTGCAGTAGGTGAAGTGATCAGAATGGATCTTGGCTTTACCGATGATTTAAAAGATTATGTGAATCCGCACGAGTACAATCTCTATTTTCTTTCCGCTGATAAAAAAGAAACCAACCGCATTCATCTGCTGGTAAAAGAAGACGGCACCTTTTTGATCAATGAAAAAGTGAAAGGTAAGTTTTGATGCTTTATCTGTTACGTGAAAACGACAGCTGTATATCAAGTTCATCGTAGATGGCGTTCAATTGACAGTTGACAAATGGGCAATTGACAAAAGTTGGTCATAACACAATGAACAGTCATTTCTTTTATATAAGCATCAGTTTAAGTTAATACTTGTAGCTAAGAGACTTAACATCGTTTCAGCTCATCTTTACTGCGCGCTGTTAAATCACCATTCTATTAAATGCCTGCTCGCGCATAAGGCAAGTTCATGATATTTAAAAACGCATGCGTTTTTAAATATCATGAACTTGGAAAGAACTGATTATAGGAATGATCGCCAGCGATCGTTCCTATAATCAGTTCTTAAATCCGCGGCCTGCAACTTTCATCTACCGATGAATCAGGAATCCCGCGGTTGTACTAAAGCCTTACCTGAAATACACCTTACTATTCGGCTATTCATACAACTCAACTTGCAGGGAGATTTAAAAGATAAATACCCTAAAGGTTTTTAAAACCTTTAGGGTATTTATCTTTTATGCACATACTCTTATCTCTACTGACTTTGTAGGTTAACAACTATTAACATCTCTATACTAAAATTCCTATTTCGTCTTTATATAACTTCCTACCTTGCCGGCAAAACAGATGACATGAGGTTTCTCTTTTTCGCTTTCTTATTCACTTCTTCTTTCTGCATTGCTCAATATCAACAACCGGATGCTTCACAGATCAAACTGAAATTAAAGAAACTCAATTACCTGGGTGCAGTGCTTTATGTAGCCGCTCATCCGGATGACGAGAATACACGCGCCATCACTTACCTGGCCAATGATCGCTTAGCTACAACTGCTTATTTATCCATGACCAGGGGAGATGGAGGACAGAATTTAATCGGGCCGGAGTTTCGTGATCTGCTTGGATTGATCCGGACACAAGAGTTGTTGGCTGCTAGGAAGATAGACGGAGGTCAGCAGTTTTTTACGAGGGCGAATGACTTTGGTTTTTCTAAAACAGCAACAGAAACATTCCAGATCTGGAACCGGCAGGAAATACTTTCGGATGTAGTGCGCGTGTTCCGTGAGTTTAAACCCGATGTCATCCTTACTCGCTTTCCGCCAGATGAACGTGCGGGGCATGGCCATCACACCGCTTCAGCGGTATTGGCACAGGTTGCTTTTGATTTTAGCGGAGACGCAACTCAGTTTCCTGAACAGATCAAACAATGGGGCGTATGGTCGCCATTGCGCATTTATACCAACACAGGCCGTTGGTGGAATCAAACCATCAATGAAAATACTCCGGGAGTAGTCACCATGGATGTGGGCTTGTATAGTTCGTTGCTTGGTAAATCGTATTCGGAGATAGCCGCTGAAAGCAGAACACAGCATAAGAGCCAGGGCTTTGGCTCACCTGGAAAAAGGGGAGAAGCACCTGAGTACTTTGAATACATTAAAGGAACAGAAGCAAAGAAAGATATTTTCGATGGTATCAACACTACATGGACAAGAGTGCCGGGAGGAGACAATGTACAACTCCTGGTGGATAAAGCTATTCTCGATTTCAATCCGGAAAAACCATCACAACTCATTCCACAGCTTTTGGCCATCCGAAAACAAATTGCCGCACTCTCTGAATCGATATGGAAGACCAGGAAATTAAAAGAGATCGATCAACTTATCCAGGATTGTTTGGGGTTGTTTGCGGAAGTCACTGCTGATCAGTACTGGGTCGCTCCGGGCGATCAGGTAGCTGCCTCGTTTGAATTAGTAAACCGGTCTGATTTTCCCTTGCAATTGAAACAGATCAAAAGCAGTAACCTGCAAATGGACTCTACACTTTCTGTTGAGATGAAAGACAATAAGCTGATTACATTCCGATCGCTTAAAACAATCAATCCTTCCGCTTCGTATTCCGATCCGTATTGGCTGAGAGAAGAACACACACAAGGCATGTTCAATGTGATGAACCAGGAATTGATCGGCCATGCGCAGAATGATCCTGCTGTTACTATTCAATTGAGCTTTATGGTTAACCAGGAGCCGCTTGAACTGAGTGTACCGCTTATTTATAAATGGACGGATCCCGTGAAGGGCGAACTCGTTCGTCCGTTTGAAATTGTGCCTCCGTTGTTTGTTAACTTATCGGAGAAAGTAATTGTATTCAACAGCCAGAAACCAAAAGCAATCAGTGTGTTGGTGAAGTCTTCTTCACCGAAGCCGCTTAAAGGAAATGTGAAGCTTCAATTGCCTGCAGGATGGAAATCAGAACCGGCGGCCATTCCTTTTGAGTTAACGAAAAGAGGGGAAGAGAAGAATGTGAGTTTTATGGTAACTCCTGCCAAAGAAGAAAGTTATTCCTCATTAAAAGCAGTGGCAGAGGTAAATGGCAAGACCTACGATTGGGCTATTCAAACTATTCAATACGATCACATTCCCGTTCAGACTTTATTACCCAAAGCAAAGGCAAGAGCAATTCGACTTGAGCTAAAGAAAGAAGGAAATCTGGTGGGTTACATCAAAGGTGCCGGTGATGAGATACCCGCAGCACTCCGCAATATGGGTTATGAAGTGTGGGAGATGAAGAATGAAGAAATCACTCCCGCTAATCTGAAGAAGACCGATGCCATTGTCATGGGAGTTCGCGCACTCAATACCAATGATCGCATCAACTACTTCATGCCTGATCTGATGAACTATGTAAAAGCAGGAGGAACACTGATCATGCAATACAACACACCCACCGATCTCACCTTAGATAAAGACAAGTTTTCTCCTTATCCGTTGCAGCTATCGCGCGATCGTGTAACGGAAGAAAACAGTGAAGTTCGCATCTTAAAACCAAATCACCCGGTATTGAATTATCCTAACAAGATAACCGCTTCTGATTTTAAAGACTGGGTGCAGGAGCGTGGACTATACTTTCCTGATAAGTGGGACGCTAACTTTGAAGCCGTACTATCCATGAACGATACAGGAGAAAAACCAAAAGATGGAAGTCTGCTGATCGCCAACTATGGAGAAGGCCATTATGTGTATACCGGACTTTCGTTCTTCCGCGAATTACCTGAAGGTGTGCCCGGTGCATATCGTCTGTTTACCAATCTGGTTTCGTTGAAGAAGACGAATAAACCAACGAGTCAAAAAGTAAAAGCATCCAGATAAAATGAGTGATCAAAACGAAAAGCCTCCAGTGTTCTCTTCCTGGAAAGGGTGGTACATCCTGGTGATGAGCGTTGCTCTGGCTCAACTCATTGTTTATTTCATTATTACTAAAAATTTTCAAAACTAACTGATAGCCATTTGCTTTAAGTGATTAGCAAAAAGTATCAAGTAAGACATAACATGTAGCCTAAGGCTAAGATCGAATAGCTAAATATAAAAATGAACCTGATCGACTGGATAGTTCTTTTCAGCACCTTATCACTGATTGTGATTTATGGCACGTGGAAAACGCGTGGCAAAAAGAACATGCACAGTTATCTGCTGGGCAATAAGACCATGCCCTGGTGGACGGTGTGTATTTCTATTATGGCAACACAGGCCAGTGCCGTTACCTTCTTATCAACTCCCGGTCAGGCGTATGAAGATGGTATGCGCTTTCTTCAGTTCTACTTTGGGCTTCCGCTGGCCATGATTATTCTGAGTGTGACTGCCGTACCACTCTATCATAAACTAAAAGTGTACACGGCCTACGAATACCTGGAAACACGTTTTGATTTAAAGGTACGATCACTCGGAGCGTTTTTCTTTTTAATGCTGCGCGGACTTTCTGTGGGAATCACCATCTATGCGCCATCATTAATTTTATCCACCATACTGGATTGGAATATTAACCTCACCACCATTTTTATAGGTTCACTGGTCATGGTCTATACGATTACCGGTGGAACCAAAGCCGTAAGCATTACTCAGAAATATCAGCTCACCATTATTATGGCCGGTATGATCATGGCGGGTATGATTGCCTTTAGTAAACTGCCAGCCGAAGTAAGCTTTGGCGATACCTTTAAGATAGCGGGTGAGATGGGCAAACTCAATCTCATTAACCTGTCGTTCGATCTTACTGACAGGTACAACATATGGTCAGGGTTGATTGGTGGATTGTTTCTGTTCCTTGCCTACTTTGGTACGGATCAGTCACAGGTGGGAAGGTACCTGGCGGGAAGTTCTATTACCGAAAGTCGATTAGGATTAATCTTTAATGGATTACTGAAAATCCCCATGCAGTTTATTATACTGTATATAGGTATCCTGGTATTTGTATTTTATCAGTTTCACCAGGCCCCTATTTTTCATAATCAATCCTTGAAAGATAAGGCCATACAAAACAAGGAAGCAGCCGTTGTCATCGATGGTTTGCAAAAAGAGTACGATCAGGTATCGGCCATCCGCAAAACGGAAATCAACCTGTTGGCGAAAGCCATTCATACCGATGATGAAACCGGGATCAGCTCGGCAAGACAACGTCTGGAAACGATTCAGAAGTCAGAGAAGGAAATTCGCGGCAAGGTAAAAGAACAGATTACACGAGTACTGCCTAAGGCGAACACGCGTGATACGGATTATGTGTTTATCAACTTTGTAATGACCTATCTTCCTCATGGGATTATTGGTTTGTTGCTGGCCATTGTTTTTTCTGCCGCCATGTCATCTACCGCCTCCGAACTGAACTCACTGGCATCGACCACCGCAGTGGATATTTACAAGCGATCCATTCATCCGAAAGGAGACGATGATCATTATGTGAAAGCATCGAAATGGTTTACAGCGGGCTGGGCGGTGTTCGCTATGGTCTTTGCTTCCATGGCCAACCAGGCGGAGAACCTGATTCAGTTTGTAAACATTGTAGGCTCGTTATTCTATGGTACTATACTTGGTATTTTTATCTGCGCCTTTTACATTAAATATGTCAAATCAACAGCTGTCTTTTTCGCTGGTATCGTAGCGGAGATGGTGATACTCTATCTGCATTTCTTCCACCGCGAACAGGTTGCCTTTCTGATGTATAATATCATTGGCTGCCTCGTTGTGGTAATTATCGCCTTACTCATTCAGCTTACGGAAAACTCGTTTGGCATTGGTAGAAAGAGCGCATAGTGGGGATTAATGTATACAGTCTTCTTTGTTTTCCCTGCGTGACGTAACTAATCCTTTCGGCATCTGCTTTTAACTTCTACAGGTTAAAGCAGAATAAAGATGAAAACTATTGCAAAGAGAAGTTGGAGTATAGCTGTTGTATTAGCATCCTTCCTGTTATTATCATGTGACGATGAGGGCGACAACAATTCCCTGCCCGATATAGGAATTACAGCACCTGCTGATAAAAGTGTATTCAAAACCGGTGAAGCCATTACAATCAACGCATTTGCGACAGGTGAAAATGGCAAGGTATCGCAAGTTGATTTCTATGAAGGCAAGAACAAGTTAGGATCTGATCCTATTGCTCCATATGAATTTACATGGACCGATGCCAAGGCTGGAAACTATACCATTACCATCACTACCGTGGATGAAGATGGAAATGAAAATGGTTCTGCCTCCATTAGCATCGATGTGGTCGATGCGATATAAAATATCAAATTACTATTCAGCTCAACAACTGAATGAACATAAAAAAAGTCGTGCTATGAAAGTTTCAAAGCACGACTTTTTTATTTAATGATCGATGATTACTTCAATCCTTTGATCAACTCATCATTCATTTTTACATAATCAACATTCTTTGCCTTTTCAGCTAATGCTTTCGATGCTGTTGCAGACTCTAAGGCACCTTTTTTATCACCCAATCCTTTTTGGATTTTAGCCTTTACAAGCAACATCCAGAATGCATCAGGGTTAGCGGCTACGGCCACATTTACCCATTCGCTTGCTTGCTTCAGGTCTTTTCCGTTTTCCAAATAGTAACTTGCTGCCGCAAATAAGTTATTAGGATTTACTTTGGTACTTGTTTCAATTGATTTCATCACCTTGGCATCAAAGTCAACAGTGATTGGCACTTTTACGGAAGTATTTTCCCATGATATTTGAATGTTTGCAGCTTTGCTGTTTTCAGCAATGTCAGTCACTTCAATCGTGAACAATTCTACTTTTTCAGTCAGCTTCTCTGTCTTTACCGTGGCTTTGGCAACATCGTTAGCTGCACTATAGCCCTCTGTACTTCCACCCAATGTCATGTCCTTGCTCAGTATCACCGTCCATTCGGTAGCACCGGGAGTAGAGATCAATTGATAAGTACCTTTTGGTACAGCTGTTCCGCCAAACTTCACATCATCGCTGAATGTGATTTTTGATCCGCTGTTGGCAGCTGTTCTCCACATTTTTCCGAAAGGAACAAGAAACGTTTCGCCTTCTCCATAGATCTTGCGGCCTTTTGCTTTAGGGCGTGAGTATTCTACTTTCACTTCTGTTAAACCCACCACGTTGGTCACGGTAGAGGCCGAACTGGGCTGTGGAGTCTGAATCTGCGCTTGGGTAGTCAGGGCGATGGCCAGCATCAAAATCATTAAATAATTCTTCATACTACTAGTTTGTTTGTTTTGTTTTAAAATTGTGGCCAAAAGTAAGCCAATTAGTCCAGCTACATGAAGCTTTCCGAATCCTTTTATCAACAATCTGATGTGGTGAAAATAGCCCGTGAGCTGCTTGGTAAAGAACTGGTTGTGAATATCAGAAATAAAATCTCTGGCGGCATTATTGTAGAGACAGAAGCCTATTCATGGAAAGAGAAAGGCAGCCATGCCTATAACAACAGGAAGACGGATCGTAATGCAGTGATGTATTTGCCCGGAGGATTTAGTTATGTCTACTTGTGTTATGGTATTCACAACATGTTTAATGTAGTGACCGGAGCGGATGGAGTGGCCGAAGCCGTTTTAATCCGCGCTTTGGAGCCAACTACAGGTATAGCGTTGATGCATAAGCGAATGAATACGGATTCCGATCACCGGATCACTTCAGGGCCGGGTAAGTTAGCGAAAGCATTGGGCATCGACCGATCTTTGAATGGAAAATACCTGCTGGGTGACGAAGTTTGGATAGAAGATTCCGGCATAAAAATTGGAAAGAAAAATATAATAGCCAGTAAGCGTATTGGTATCGACTATGCCGGTGAAGATGCCCTCTTACCCTGGCGATTTACCATCAAAGACAACAAGTGGGTAAGTAAGGTATAATTACGAATGAAAAGTCTCGAATCACGAATTGTAAATGAAGATCAGAAACGATTAAAAACAGGCGGACTAAAATTTGTAATTGTTATTTGCACTTCGTCATTCTCCATTGTTATTCTTTAATTGTTATGATGTTAGATTATCTTTGTAAGATGTATAAAGCGTTTTTTAGATTAGTTCTCCTTTTTATCACTGCTTCGGCTGTAGGACAAAATTTAACTCAGGCTTCTTTTAATAAAGCCAATTCAGGTTTAGATGAGCAGGCCCCGGTAATCAGTCCGGATGGAAAACTATTATTCTTTACCATTGCCAATCATCCGCAGAATATAGGAGGGAAGCGCGATCTGGGAGACATCTGGATTTCTATTCGTATCGGAGAGGAGTGGTCTGCACCTGTGCATGCGGGCAACCTGTTAAATGATGCAGCTTATAATTCGGTGATTGGAATTTCTGCCGATGGACAACAACTCTTTCTTTCTGGTCATTATTCCGCCACAGGTAAAGCAAGTACTCAAGGTATTTCTGTCTCACGCAAAACCGGTACGGGCTGGTCTGCTCCTGAAAACATTTCTATTCCTTATTTTCTTAACAAAGCTCCTTTTCTTCAAGGGCAGATTTCAAAGGATGGTACTGTGTTTGTATTCTCTGCCGAATCGCGCGATACACGTGGCAGTGAAGATATTTACGTTTCCTTCAGAAGTGGTTCCGGTGGATGGAGTGAGCCGCGTAACCTGGGTCGCAACATCAATACGTCATTGCAGGAATGGAGTCCTTCGTTAAGTGAAGATCATACCATTCTTTACTTCGCATCGAACGGACGACAAGGCTATGGCAGCTTTGATATCTATTTTTCGCAACGCCTCGATGATACTTGGACAAACTGGTCTGCGCCTGTCAACATGGGAGCAAGTGTCAACTCAGAGGGAAGAGAATTGTTTTATCAGCCTTATCCTGCTTCCGGATTTGTATTGTTCACCGGTAAAAGCAACAGTGACGAATACACTGATATAAAAATCTATTATCCACCCAAAGAAGTGATGGACTCGCTCCTACAAAAAGTGGTGAGCAATAAAACAGATACCATTGTAAAGCTTACCGAAATTATTCGTGAGAAGCCGATCAGTAAAGATGAAAAAACAGTGCGTGTATTCGGTAAGGTGATGAATGCAAAAACCAATCAGCCCATTGCTGCAGAGATTCATTACCAGTCTGACACACTTCATAAAACAGTGGCCGGGCCGGATGGAAGATATGAAATCAAACTCCCCTCTGTTCGCGAATACGTTATTAAGGTAGAGTCACCCGGCTATGTAGGCACCATGGAGCGTTTGGATATACGCACCTTTGAAATGAAGGAACTGGAGATGAATTATAAACTTCAGGCCATCGAGGTAGGAACTACCGTTAACCTGAAGAATGTGCTCTTCCAGCAAAGCACCGCCAACCTGCTAACCGAATCATCGGATGAACTCGACATGGTAGCGGACCTGATGAAGAGCAACCCGAAAATTGTCATCGAACTTTCCGGCCATACAGACAACCGCGGACTGCATGCACACAACGTACGCCTCTCCAAAGAGCGTGTCGACAAAGTGAAAGAATACCTGGTGACCAAAGGCGTTGATGGCTCACGTGTATCAGGCAAAGGCTATGGGGGCATTCGCCCTATAGCAGAGAACGATGCGGAAGAAACCCGAAAGCTCAACCGCAGAGTAGAGTTTACGATTGTGAAGAATTAGGGTTGTTTCTGAATATGAAATGGGATTATTTGACTTTTTTAAAAAGAAATCGCGCGGCAATGTTCCGGCTAATCCAAAAGGAGAGGCACCGATTGATAATAATTTCTATTTGCTAAATGTTTTAAAAGACAGGCTTTTTCATTTAGGCTATCAGGCCAATACACACCCACAATATCTGGCGTTGATAGTGAACTCCGAATTGGAAATTGCATCGGTCATCATCGACAATCCAAATAACCATCCATCGATCATTCACTTAATGATATTGACTATTCATCCTGTATATTTTCCAGATGGAATTGAAGAAAATATAATAGGTATAGGTGCGACAATGCAGGAGAAAGTAAATTCCGTTATAGACAATTATGTAGATACAACCTTTCTAACAATAATAGATAGTTTCTCAGATAATCACTCTCCTGAGCTTGACTTTATGACAATCATAGAGGGCAAAGAAATTCTTTGGCATCCTAAATTAGGCAACCTGACATTTCAAGGACAGTGGAGTGAGCGATCCCAAAATGAACCGTTTTTTGAAATTATTAAAGACAAATTAAAGAGCAAACTCACCTCCCAAAAACTAAACTGGCTGAAATTGTATATTTCAAAAACTGAAGATGGAAAGATTCTCGGGGAATGTCTTTTTAACAATGATCCCTGGGAAGAAGGTTTATTGGAGATTACTGAGTATGCAAAAAAATGGCAAATGACCGGAAGTTTTCAAGGACTTAAACAGTTTATAGTTTTTAGAAGATGTGATGCTTATGATAAAGTTTTAGGATGATTTTTTACACATCTGAGTAAGGGCTTTCGTTGTCATGTCCGGATTTATCAGACAGCATGTTACATGAAATTTATCACAGTACCGCGGGAGTAAAAATTAGTATTTCAATAGAGTCCGCAGGCCGCGGATAAAAAAATCAGGTATGGTTTGGTCGCCAGCGACCAAACCATACCTGACTTCGCATTAGTCCGCACCTGCTCCTTACATCGATGCGGTATGTCCGGCCTCTGCGCAAATGCTTATAACCACCATGTACATTTCATAGCAGGTTCTTTATGTCAAAAGACCAATTGTCAGAACCTTTTAGAGAAACACATTTAAGTTTAAGAATCCCATCTTCCTTCCCCTGGCATTACTTTTTATTGTAATCAAATGTTTAAAAATCACCAATTATGAAAAGGAATGATTACGCTATCGATTTGTTGAATACGCTTCTGAAAACGAATGTTGACCGTATCAAAGGCTATGAAATGGCCGCTAAAGATACCTCGGATTTTCAGGTTGAATTGCGATCTGTATTTTATAAGATGGCGGATGAAAGCCGCAGGTTTCAGAAAGCATTGGAGGCGGCCATCCTTTCAGAAGGAGGTACGCCAAAGCAGGAGTCAACCGCAGGTGGAGATATTTTCAGGGTTTGGATGAAATTAAAGACATCCATTCATGGAAGTGGTGCTACAGCTGCATTGAATTCATGTGTGTTTGGTGAAAACGTAGCCATCGTTATTTACCGCAAGGTATTTATGAAGTTCAATGGCGATAGAGCCATCCAGGAGTTAATTCAGAATCAATACGATTCATTGCAGGCATCACGCGGCCTTATCAAGCGCTACCGGGATGAATACTCATCAGACACCCGTTTTGCATTGAGTTGATTTGTTTTGTTATTAAAGTTATTCTTCGAGTTTTATAGATAAAGGTTTCCAATCTTTTAAAGGTTGGAAACCTTCTTTGCATCTTCTGATCAACTAATAGGAAGTTACTGCTTGACAGTCGTCAGCGACTGTCAAGCAGTAACTTTTTTTATTCGCGGCTAAATTAGAAGCACCTGCTATTTGACGCAGCCGTAGTATATTTATCCGTTGGCTCCTACCTCTGATCTGAACGGTAATGAAAAGCATTTACACCATCGTATTTCTGCATTGCATAGTTTACTATAGCTATGCACAAGAATCATTAAAGTCGTTCAACATCAGACCAAGGTACGACAGTGCTAAAGCAGAATTTGAGCATTATGAGAAAGTGCATGGCGGCTTTGTGTCGACAACGAATGTTAAAATGCATTACCTGCAATGGGGCAATCCTAAAGACACTCCTTTAATATGGATACACGGAAGTTTTACCAGCGGTTATGAACTGGCTGACCTGGCCGATGCTATTGTTGAAAAAGGATATCACCTGATTGCCATCGACTATTACGGACATGGCTTAACGAAGATACCCAAGCATGAAGTATCCTTGCACCATGTGGCTGATGACATTAAAGCATTAATGGATGCGAAGCAGATTAAAAAAGCAGTAATCGGTGGTTGGTCAAGAGGGGGAGTAATAGCCACCGCATTTTATGACACCTATCCCGATCATGTGCTTGGACTTATCCTGGAAGATGGTGGTTCCGTATCGACTAATACGAACTATCATAAAATGGATGAAGTGCAGCTGAATGAGCGGGTGAAAACGATTTTTAAAGACCGGGTTCCGTACTCCAGTTATGAAAGTCAGTTTGAAGCCTACAAAGCATGGTACGACTACAGTGGAACAGGTACACAGTTTACTCTGCTGGCATGGATAGCCAGGAATGAAGAGGGCCGATGGAGTATAGGGACAGGTGTTGAAGACTTGTTCCACATGAAAAATGAACAGCAATTTACAGAGGGTATTCTTCGACCTACCAGGGCTACACTATTTGGTGAGTCCATGTCGATCATTGAGCCTAAAATTGTTTACAGAAACCTGCATGTGCCGATGCTCTTGTTAGATCCGGTTTCGGATAATGACATTTTTCCCTATGAGAAGGAAAACGAAGCACTTAAAAATCAACATCCGGAATGGATCACTTACAAAAAGTATAGCAACACAGGACATAACATCCATTACGAGAAGCCCAAACTGTTTGTTGAAGATCTGGGAGAATTCCTGAGAGAAATCAAAGTACGATTGAAGAAATGACATGAAGACTCGGGTTGTTAGTTTTTAACAGATCAGGTAAAATCACCCGACACTACCAAATCCAAGATCTGTTTTCATTACCTTTGATAAAATTAGTAACCATGCCAACGATAAATACCATATTAAAAGAACTGAAAAATGTTCCTGTTAATAGACTTGAGGAACTTTATCAATTTGTTCATTCGCTGACACCCAGGACCAAGCAAACAGAAAGTTTAAGAAAGAAGATTATTTCCTTTGGTGGGGCGTTTGGTGACATGAGTAATAAGGATTACTCAGACTTCCTGAACCAGACAAAGAAAACAAGAGCAAAGCTTTTCGATCGTACTATTGATCTATGAAACCATCACTACTGGACACCGATATTCTTTCTGAATTTTTGCGAGGCAGCCCCAAGGTTATTTCGAAGGTGGATGAACATCTGAAGGAGTATGGTTTTATAAGCTTAAGTATTATTACTTACTACGAAATTCTTAATGGACTTTTGTACAAAGACGCGCGAAAGCAGATGGACAGGTTTGAAGAATTTGTTGAGTTAAATAAAGTAATTCCGCTCACCTTACGGATGGCAAAAACGGCTGCAGCAATTCAAGCTGACTTAAGAAAAAAAGGAACAGAGATTGGACATGCAGATACCTTGATTGCGGGCATTGCAATGACAAGTGAACTTCAACTCGTGACAAATAATGTCAATCATTTTAAGCGAATCAAGGGACTTGAAATTGTAAACTGGACAAAGTAAAGAATCGACTCACGCTTATATCGAAGAGTTGGATTTATAATGCCAAGTCAGATTTACTTTTAACCAAAGCAAGAACACCCCGTACTTTTACCAGCACATCTACTTTACAGGAACAGGAGTAAGGATGTATCCTTTCGAACGTAAAAGATTCAGGATTCCTCTGTCTCCTTCGAGATGTGAAATGCCCAACGCCAGGAAAGAGGCTTTCTCTTTCATCATCTTTTCAATTTTAGGAAGCCACTCTTCGTTTCGTTTATAATAAAACTCTTCCAGGAAGACGGGATTGTTTTCAGTAGGATGAAGGGTGTAGGCAAAGATTTCATCCAGGTTGCCTTTCGGATAATCGGCCATTAACTTCTGGTACTCACTCTTCTGCACATCGAAGTGATCTACGCTATGCAGCAATGCTTTTACCTGGTCTGCGATTGGAAATTTTTCGAGCGCTGCTGCCTCTCGTTCTATCGACTCAAGGCTATAGGTAGTTAAATTGTTCTTTTTGGCGAGGGCAAGTAATTCAATATCATAGAATTTTACATTCTCTTTCAATGAAAGTCGTGTCATGGTGATGGAGAGAGCAAGAGGTTTGAATTTGGCGTAATGTGTTTCAAACGTTTTCTTATCGATACCGAATTCACTTTGGAAAAAAGCAACGAGTCGATCATAGTCGTCCTTCGACATTACGGATTGAAGCGTTTTGCCCTTGGCGAAATGAACCGCTTTATTAAGTTCATGTTGCGCATGGTGATCCACCTGATCCTCTACAGTAAAGACGGCGCACTGCACTAAGCGGGAAGTAGCTTCTTCGGGCAGATAAAATTCTTTTTCCCCAATAAATTTGGGAGTGCCCATCAGGTAAGAAGTGGTGGTAAGGTTATTTCCGGAAATCTCCCACAGGATGGAAGAGTTTTGAGCAAAAAGAAGTGACGGAATAAAAGCTAACAGACTGAGTACTAATTTTTTCATCAGGTTGGTTTGTTTCGATTAACGTCTGGGGTTTACTCAAACGATATAGATTCAGTAAAGAAAATAGAAAACTTTAAAAATCGAAAATCAAAACCTATGCTTTATTAGTTATTTAGCTATAGCGCTTAACTATTTTTTATCTATTTTAAGA
>NNBV01001749.1_pt1 | contig 26157 bp, 24 predicted proteins | sample 1173771 | NCBI WGS metagenome assembly NNBV01 (sample SAMN07173938, study PRJNA388173) | plant metagenome | isolation source: symbiotic tissue sample KVS11 | place: Norway: Troms, Kvaloya island | reverse complement strand
AGCCCCGCGATCATGCGCAACGTGGTCGTCTTGCCGCAGCCCGAGGGGCCGAGGATGGTGGTGAGCGTGCCCACGGGCACCTCGAAGCTGATGCCCTTGACGGCCAGCGGTGCGTTCTTGTCGGCGCCGTAGCGCTTGGTGACGTTGCGAAATTCGATGCCGTTCATGCCACGCTTTCCATTTTGTGATGCCCTTGATGTTTGGGCGTGGCCCCACGTCTGCCCAGCTTGCGCTCCCCCACCACGAACTGCACCAGCGCAATTGCCAGCGACATCAGAATCATGAGCACCGTGCAGTACGCCAGCGCAATGCCGTAGTCGCCATTGCCCACGCGCCCGATGATGTAGGTGGTGGCAAGTTCGTTCTCGGCCGTGACCAGGAAGATCACCGCGCTCACGGTGGTCATGGCCCGCACAAAGCTGTACACCAGCGCGGCCACCAGCGCCGGCTTCAGCAGCGGCAGCACCACCTTGAAGAGCGTCTGCGAGGTCGATGCGCGCAGCATCAGCGAGGCCTCGTCGAGCGAGCGGTCCAATTGCTTGAACGCCGCCGTGCCCGCCCGCACGCCCACCGGCAGATTGCGGAACATGAAGCACAGCACGATGATCAACCCGGTGCCCGTGAGCTCGAAGGGCGGCACGTTGAACGCCAGGATGTAGCTCACGCCCAGCACCGTGCCCGGAATGGCGAAGGCCAGCAGCGCACCGAACTCGAAGAAGCCCTGCCCCTTGAACTCGTTGCGCGCCAGCAGCCACGCAATGAGCAGGCCCAGGCCCGCCGTGATGGGCGCCGAGATGCCCGCCAGCTTGAGCGTGGTGATCAGCGAGTTCCACGCCGTGCCCGCCCACACCAGCCCGAACTGCCCCCACTCGAGCGCAAAGGCGCTCTTGAAGTGGTTCAGCGTGAAGGTGTAGTCGCGCCCCCAGGTCTGCACGAAGCCACCCGCAAAGGCAAACAGATAGACCACCGCGGTGAACGCGATCCACGGCAGGGCAATGCAGTAGATGGTGCGGCGCACGCCGTCGGGCAGCGCCATGGCGATGCCGGCGTCGCCCTTGCCGCTCACCGTGGTGTAGTTCTGCTTGCCCAGCAGGCCGCGCTGCAGCGCGAACACGCCCAGCGCAAACAGCGTGAGCACCCAGGCCAGCGAGGCCGCGCGGCCCTGGTCGTACTGTGCACCGACGATGGCAAAGAAAATGTCGGTCGACAGCACCGAGAACTGGCCGCCCACCACCACCGGGTTGCCGAAGTCGGCAATGCTCTCGATGAAGCCCACCAGGAAGGCGTTGGCCAGGCCCGGCTTCAGCAAGGGCAGCGTCACGGTGAAAAAGGTGCGCCGCCGGTCGGCGCGCAGCATCTGCGCGGCTTCTTCCAGGCTGGGCGCAATGCCCTGCACCACGCCGCGCATGATCATGAAGGCGATGGGCGTGAAGGCGAACAGCTGTGCCACCAGCACGCCCGGCATGCCGTAGAACCAGCGCGTGGGCTCGATGCCGAACACGCTCTCCAGCGCCTGGTTGACCACGCCGGCACGGCCGAACAGCAAGATGAGCCCCAGGCCCACCACGAAGGGCGGCGTGATGATCGGCAGCAGCGCCAGCACCCGCAGCGCGCCCTGCCCGCGCTTGCTGCCGCGCTCGGCCATCAGCGCCATCAGCGTGCCCAGAAAGGTGGTGCCCGCCGCCGTGAGCAGCGCCAGCACCAGCGTGTTCCAGGCGACGCCGCAACGCACGCCGCCGCTCAGGCAGCCCACGCCCCAGATGCGCTCGGTGAACACGCGCGCGGCAAACGCGGTGATCGACCACTGCCCCTCTTCATTGAAGAACGCACCGGCCAGCGCCTTGCTCACCGGGTAGGCGATGAACAGCGCCATCAGCACGCCGCAGCCCACCACCGCGGCGGACACGAACAGGTCGCCCTTGAACAGCCCGAGCCGCGCCATGCCGAAGGCCGCCAGCAGCACCAGCGCGGTGAGCGCCAGGAGGCCGCCCGCGCCAATGCCGAACTGGTTGATGGCCAGCTCGCCGAACTGCGTGTTGAGCGCCTCGAAGCGCCAGCCCTTGGCGCCGATGGTGAAGCCCGCCACCGCCAGCCCGATGGCCCCTGCAGCGCCGCCCGCCAGCAGCCAGCGCCCTTGTGCCTTGCCCGGCGGCAGCCATGCACCCGCGGCGCACAGCAGCAGCCCCGCCAGCCCGATGAATAGCCAGCCACGCCCCTGCGTGGCCGCCTGCATCAGGCCGTTGGCGCCCTCGCCCTGGCCGAAGACCTGGGGAACGGCTTCGTACCAGGTCGCGTCCTGAATCGCATACCAGGGCAGCAGCAGGTACGCCGCAAGGCCCAGCGCAACCCACGCCCAGATCCAGCGCCGCGAGCGCCGGGCCGCGGCCAGCGACGCCGGATTGACCGGCACGCCTTCGTTGGAATGCGCCTGCACTTAGCGTGGCAGCGAATTGACGTCTTTTTCCCAGCGCGCAATCAGGCGCCGGCGCTCGGCGCTGGCGCCGTACTTGGCGTAGTCGTAGTCGATGAACTTGATTTTCTTGAAGTCGGGGATGCGCGGGTCGAGCTTGGCGTTCACGTTGCTGGGGAGCTGAAACTGCTTGTTGGCCGCGCCCAGTTCCTGCGCGCCGGGCGTCAGCGCCCATTCGTAGAACTTCTTGGCGGCGTCCAGGTTGCGCGCGCCCTTGATGATGCTCATGGAGCCGATCTCGGCGCCCGTGCCGTCGCTCGGCGTGATGGTCTCGACCGGGAAGCCCTGCATCTTTTCGCCGGGGCCGTCATGCACGAAGCTGATGGAAATGGCGGTTTCGCCGCGCGCCACCGCCTTGATGGGGCCGGTGCCGGAGCGGGTGTACTGGCCCACGTTCTTGTGCAGCGCCTTGAGGTAGTCGAAGGCCTTGTCCTCGCCCATCATCTGCACCAGCGTGGCAATCATGGTGTACGCCGTGCCGCTGGACGCGGGGTTGGCCACCTGGATGTCGCCCTTGTATTCCGGCTTGAGCAGGTCGGCCCAGGTCTTGGGCACGGGCAGCTTCTTCTTGGCGAGCAGTTCGGGGTTGTAGCCAAAGCCCAGCGGGCCCGAGTAGATGCCCACCGTCTTGTAGCCCGACTGCCTGGCCTGCTGCTGCGCCCACGGGTGCAGTTGCGACAGCGTGGGCGACTTGTATTCGAGCGTGAGGCCCTGCTCGGCCGCCTGCAGGTGCGGGTCGCCGGTGCCACCGAACCACACGTCGGTCTTGGGGTTGTCCTTTTCGGCGATCAGCTGGGCCAGCGCTTCGCCGGAGCCCTTGAGCGCCATGTTGATGCGAACGCCAGTGGTGCGCGCGTAGACGGTGGAGATCACGTTGCACCACTCGGCCTGCACCGAGCAGATCACATTGACGGTCTGGGCCGAGGCCATGGCCGACAGGCCGAGCAGCGCGGCTGCGGTAAAAATCTTGCTCTTCATTGGGAATCTCCGCCTCTGCATAAAAAAAAGGCCTTGCGGCCACGGGGCAGCATAGCTTTCGTACAGGTTTCGAAAATCGGTACAAGTACCATCGCGGCTGCACCCGGCCTGCTGCCTGCTGGGCATTCAGACAAAGGAAAGTTTTTTCATGAGCTTCGATCTCGTTCTGTTCGGCGGTACCGGCGACCTCGCGTGGCGCAAGCTGATGCCCGCGCTGTTTCAGGCCTTCCGCCACGGCAGCCTGCCGCCAGACGGTCGCATCATCGGCGTGGCGCGGGACGATCACTCCGACGACCAGTACCGCGAACTCATCCAGTCGCGCTTCAGCGCGGTCGAGGGCTCCAAGCGGCCGTCGCCGGAAGAGTTCAAGAAGTTCGCGTCGATGCTGCACTACCTGCGCATGGACCTGTCCAAGCCCGACGACTACGGCCGCCTGGCCGAGCTGCTCAAGCAGCGCGACGCCAAGACGGTGGTGATGTACGTGGCGACCGCGCCCGCGCTCTTCACGCAGGTGGTCGAGCAGATTGCCGCCGCCGGCCTGAACGGGCCGAGCACGCGCATCGTGCTGGAAAAGCCGCTGGGCCACGACCTGGCCTCCAACCGCGCCATCAACGCCGCGGTGAGCAAGGTGCTGGAGGAAAAGCAGGTCTTTCGCATCGACCATTACCTGGGCAAGCCTTCGGTGCAGAACCTGTTCGCCATGCGCTTCGGCAATGCGCTGTTCGAGCCCATCTGGCGGCGTGAGCACATCGCCAACATCCAGATCACCATCGCCGAAGACCTGGGCGTGGAAAAACGCGGCGCCTTCTACGACCAGACCGGTGCGCTGCGCGACATGGTGCAGAACCATGCGCTGCAACTGCTGTGCGCCGTGGCCATGGAGCCGCCCATCAATGCGCACGCCGACGCCATCCGCGACGAAAAGCTCAAGGTGCTGCGCGCGCTGAAGCCCTGGACGGCCGAAAGCCTCGGCCTGCACGCGGTGCGCGGCCAGTACACGGCCGGCACGGCCTACGGCGAACGCGTGCCCGGCTACCGCGACGAGCCCGGCGTGCCGCCCGACAGCCGCACCGAGACCTTTGTGGCGCTGCGCACCGAAATCGCCAACTGGCGCTGGGCCGGCGTGCCCTTCTACATCCGCACCGGCAAGCGGCTGGGCTCGCGCGACGCGCGCATCGAGGTCAACTTTCGTCCGACGCCGCATGCCATCTACCGCGCACCGGCCGGCAACGTCAACAAGCTGGTGATCAACCTGCAGCCCAAGGACGGCCTGGAGCTGCACATGCTCGCGCAGGCACAGGACAACCGCCAGCGCTCCAACGGCACGCAGAGCGCGGCCACGCAACTCGCGCCGGTGCAGCTCGACCTGGACTTCGACAAGCGCTTCGGCTCCGAGCGCGTGGGCGCCTACGAGCGCCTGCTGCTCGACGTGATCGACGGCAGGCTCAACCTGTTCGTGCGCAGCGACGAGCAGGAAGAGGCATGGCGCTGGGTCGAGCCGCTGATCGAGAGCTGGGAGTCCGACGGCGGCCCGCGTCCCTATGCGGCCGGCACCTGGGGCCCGAGCGCGTCGAGCGCGATGATTGCGCGCGACGGCTTCGCCTGGGGCGAGGAGCAGTAACTTCGCTGTTCGGGCGGGCGCTCAGCCGAACTGCAGGCACCGCATGCTGAGCGTGCCCGACTGGAAGCCCTCGTAGACCGTCTTCGCGCGCTCGCTGCCGCCGGCGGCGCCCAGGGCGTAGAGGAACGGGTAGTAGTGGTCGGGCATCGCCACCGCGGTCGATGCGCCTTCCAGCCTGGCGTAGTCGACCAACGCCCGGTCGTCGCCCCCCGCCAGCCCGGACTTCACCGCATCGTCGAACGCCTGCGCCCAGGGCCGGCTCGCGCTGGGTCCGTCGGGCGTGCCGCGGTCGGTGGCGCGCAGGTTGTGCACCACGTTGCCGCTGCCCATCACCAGCACGCCCTTGTCGCGCAGCGCGGCCAGGTCGCGGCCCACGGCGTAGTGGAAGGCGGCGGGTTTGTCGTAGTCGATGCTCAGCTGGAACACGGGCACGTCGGCCTTGGGGTACAGGTGCTTGAGCACCGACCAGGTGCCGTGGTCCAGGCCCCACTGGTCGGTGGCGATCACGGCCGATTGCTTCACCACGCCGACGGTTTCACGCGCCAGCGCCGGATGCCCGGGCGCGGGGTATTGAACGTCGAACAGCGCCTGCGGAAACCCGCCGAAGTCGTGGATGGTGTTTGGGTTGGTCTGAATGCCGACGCCGGTCGCGCCACGGCTGAGCCAGTGCGCCGACACGCTGAGGATGGCCGTAGGCCGTGGCAGCTCCCGGCCCCAGGCCGACAGGCGGCGCGTGAAGGCGTTGTCGGCAATCGCGTTCATGGGCGAGCCGTGGCCGATGAAGACGACCGGCATGCGCCTCGCACGCGCGGCCGTGGGCGTGGCCGCACCGGCTGTCTGCACGGTACAGGCCAGCGAAGCCAGCACCGCGGTGGCGCCCAGGGCGGTGCCCATCAGGAAGCCGCGGCGGCCCAGTTCGGAAGTTGCAAGCGTGGTCGTCATTGGCATGGCGGCACTCTGCGGCAGTTCGGTCCGCAAGGCGGTGCCTTTGCGCACACTTTTTCAGAAGTCGCGCGGGGGCTGGCACGCGCCTGGCGCGGCGCAAGAACCGGCCCTAGATGCGCCCCTCTTCGACCGCATGGCAAGCCACCTGCACGCCCGCGATGCTCTGCAGCTTGGGCCGCTCCGCCGAGCAGCGCGCATTGGCATGCGGGCAGCGCGGATGAAAAGCGCAACCCGCGGGCGGGTTCAGCGGGTTGGGCACCTCGCCCTGCACCGGCGTGCGTGCGCGGCCCGTGTGCTTCATCTGCGGAATGGCATCCAGCAGCATCCGCGTGTACGGATGCTGCGGCTGCGCAAACAGCGTGTGCTTGTCCGACACCTCGACCAGCCGGCCCAGGTACATCACGCCCACCTGGTCGGCCACGTGGCGCACCACGGCCAGATTGTGCGAGATGAAGAGATAGGTCAGGCCCTGCTCGCGCTGCAGGTCCTTCATGATGTTGAGCACCTGCGCCTGCACGCTCACGTCGAGCGCGGAGGTGGGCTCGTCGCACACCAGAAATTCGGGCTGCGTGGCCAGGGCGCGGGCAATCGAGATGCGCTGGCGCTGGCCGCCCGAGAACTGGTGCGGGTACTTGCTCATGTCCAGCGGCGACAGGCCCACCGACTTCAGCAACTCGCCCACGCGTTCGCGCAGCGCGGCCTTCTCGCTCAGGATGCCGTGCTCGCGCAGCGGCTCGCCGATGATGTCTTCCACGATCCAGCGCGGGTTCAGGCTCGCGTACGGGTCCTGAAAGATCATCTGGATGCGGCGGCGCAGCTGGCGGCCTTCGGGCGTCTTGAACGCGGCATGCGCGTCCTGTCCGTCGAACTGCAGCCCGCCGCGCGTGGGCGCATACAGGCCCACCAGCAGCCGCGCCACGGTGCTCTTGCCGCAGCCCGATTCGCCCACCAGCGCCAGCGTCTTGCCGCGCTCGATGGAAAAGCTCACGCCGTCCACCGCATGCAGCAGCACGCGCGGCTTGCGTTCGAGCACGCGGTTGAGCCAGGGCGGCGACACGTCGAAGGTGCGCGCGAGGTCGTGCGCCACCACAAGGGGTTCGGTGCCGCTGCCCGTGGTGGCTGTCGTGGCGGTGCGGGGTTCGGTCACGGCGCTCATCGCGTCATCTCCACGATGGGTTCGGACGCCTCGGGCGCGGCGCGCTCGCCGGCCGCAAGGGCGTCATGGTGCTTGGCCGCAATCTCGGCCTGCCCCGTGTGCGGGTCGGCGCCGTCGTGCAGCCAGCAGGCCGCGCGCGTGGCACCGGCGTGCATCAGCTCGGGCCGTTCGGTCAGGCAACGGGCAAAGGTGCGCGGGCAGCGCGGGTTGTAGGCACAGCCCGCGGGGATGGCGTTGAGCCGCGGCATGGCGCCGTCGATCTGGTTGAGCCGCTCGCGGTCGCTGGTCATGTCGGGAATCGACGCCATCAGGCCTGCTGTGTAGGGGTGCGCGGGCTGGTGGATCACCTCGTGTACCGGGCCGATTTCGGTGACGCGGCCCGCGTACATCACGGCCACGCGGTCGCAGGTCTCGGCGATCACGCCCATGTCGTGGGTGATGAGCATCACCGCCGCCCCGCGCTCCTTGCAAATGCGCTTGAGCAACTGAATGATCTGCGCCTGGATCGACACGTCGAGCGCGGTGGTCGGCTCGTCGGCCACGATGAGCTTGGGCTCGGCCGCCAGCGCCAGTGCAATCACCACACGCTGGCGCATGCCGCCGGAGAACTGGTGCGGAAAGTGGTCGATGCGCTGTTCGGCGGCCGGAATGCCGGTGTCCTGCAGCAGGCCGATGGCGCGCTTGCGGGCCTCGGACTCGGTCACGGGCAGGTGGGCGCGAATGGTTTCGATCAGCTGCCGGCCCACGGTGTAGAGCGGGTTCAGCGAGGTCAGCGGGTCTTGAAAGATGGCGCCGATCTTGCGCCCGCGAATCGGCCGCATCGCATCGAAACCGAGGTTGTCGATGCGCTGGCCGTCCAGCACGATCTCGCCGCTGGCCACGCGGCCCGGCGGCTCGAGCAGGCCGATGATGGCCGCGCCCGTGAGCGACTTGCCGGCGCCCGACTCGCCCACCACGCCCAGAATTTCTCCGGGTGCGATGTCGAACGAAATGCGGTCGAGCGCGCGCAGCGTGCCGCGGCGGTGGGGAAACTCGACCACGAGGTCTTTGACCTGGAGCAGCGTCATGGTGGCGTTGTCCTTGTGTTCAGCGCAAGCGCGGGTTGAGCGCGTCGCGCAGCCAGTCGCCCAGCAGGTTCACGCTGAGCGCAATGAGCACCAGCATCAGGCCGGGAAACACCGTGATCCACCATTCGCCCGAGAACAGGTACTGGTTGCCGATGCTGATGAGCGTGCCCAGCGAGGGCGACGTGGGCGGCACGCCGACACCGAGGAACGACAGCGTGGCCTCGGTGATGATGGCCGTGGCCACCTGAATGGTCGCCAGCACCATCACCGGGCCCATCACGTTGGGCAGCACGTGGCGCAGCATGATGCGCGTGGGCGCCACGCCGGTGACGCGCGCGGCCTGCACGTATTCCTTGTTGCGCTCCACCAGCGTGGAGCCGCGCACCGTGCGCGCGTACTGCACCCAGCCGGTCAGCGAGATGGAAATGATCAGCACGCCGAAGGCCAGCGACTCGTGCGCGCCGGGAAACAGCGCGCGGCCGACGCCGGAGATGAGCAGCGCCACCAGGATGGGCGGGAACGACAGCATCACGTCGCACACGCGCATGAGGAACGAGTCGAGCCAGCCGCCGAAGAAACCGGCCAGCAGGCCGAGCAGCACGCCCACCACCAGCGACAGCGCCACCGACACCAGGCCGACGATCAGCGAAATGCGTGCGCCGTAGATCACGGCCGAGAGAATGTCGCGGCCCTGGTCGTCGGTGCCGAGCAGGTATTTGGAAGAGCCTTCGGGGCTCCACGCCGGGGGCAGCCGCGCGTCGTTGAGTTCGAGCACGGCAAGGTCGAAGGGGTTGTGCGGGGAGACCCATCCGGCGAACAACGCGCAGATGACGCAGACCAGCGCAATGAGCGCCGCCGCGATCGCCACCGGCGAAGTGCGGAAGCTGTAGCCGACATCGCTGTCGAGCCAACGGGCTAGTGTTTTTTTCATCGTGAGGCAAAAAGGAATGGGCCCGCAAGAAGCGGGCCCATGGTCGGGCCGCTCGGTGAGCGGCCCTGGGGGATCACGGCTTGATGCTCATCCACTTGAACGGCATGTAGTTGTCGGCCATCTGCGTGAGCGACACCTTCTTGCTGACGCCCCACGCCAGCGTTTGCTGGTGCAGCGGCAGGTGGCCGATGTCCGCGGTATGCAGGTCGAAGGCTTCCTTGATCATCGCGTCGCGCTTGGTCTTGTCGGTTTCCGATTGGATCTTCTTGGTCAGCTCGTCGACCTTCGGATTGCAGTACGCGCCCAGGTTGAACTGGCCGGCGCCGGTCTTGTCGTCGGGGCAGGCCATCAGCGCGGTCAGCGCGTTGTGCGAGTCGTAGGTGGTCGGGGTCCAGCCCAGCATGTAGAAGCTGGTGTCGCGGCGCAGCACCTTGGGGAAGTAGGTGCCCTTGGTCTCGGCCGCCAGGTTGATCTTGACGCCGATCTTTGCGAGGTTGGACGCCACGCTCTGGCAGATTTGGCCGTCGTTCACGTAGCGGTCGTTAGGGCAGTTCATGGTCACTTCGAAGCCGTTGGGGTAGCCGGCCTCGGCCAGCAGCTTCTTGGCGCCTTCCACGTCCAGCGGCAGGCGCTTGTCCTGCGCTTCGGTCCAGCCGTTGATGCCGGGGCCGACCATCAGGCCGGTGGGGCGCGAGGCGCCGCGCATCACGGTGCGCTGGATGCCGACGATGTCGATGGCCTGGTAGAAGGCCTGGCGCACGCGCTTGTCCTTGAACGGGTTCTTGCCCTTCACGCTGGAGTAGAGCAACTCGTCGCGCTTCTGGTCCATGCCCAGGAAGATGGTGCGCAGCTCGGGGCCGGCAATGACGCGGGCGGTGGGGCTGGCGTTGACGCGGGCGATGTCCTGCACCGGCACGGGCTCCATCACGTCGACTTCGCCGGAGATGAGCGCGGCCACGCGCGTGGCGGGGTTGGCAATGGGCGTGAAGATGATCTCTTGCGCGTTGCCTTCGATCTTGCCCCAGTAGGTCGGGTTGCGCGTGAACACAGTGCGCACGTTCGGCTGGCGCTCGCGCACGCGATACGGGCCGGTGCCGTTGGCCTTGAACGAGGCGGTGTTCTCGATGCCCTTGCGGCGGTCCACGGGCGTGACGGCCTTGTTTTCTTCGCACCACTTCTTGCTCATGATCATGAGCTGCGTGATGACGTCGGGCAGGATGGGGAACGGGCCCTTGGTCTCGATCTCGATGGTGTACGGATCGACCTTGCGCACCTCCTTGATGTCGGTGGTGTTCGACTTCATGTCGGAGCCGTCGCCCGAGGCGCGCGCAAAGCTGAAGATGACGTCGTCGGCGTTGAACGGCGTGCCGTCATGGAACTGCACGTTCTTGCGCAGCTCGAAGCGCCACACGGTGGGCGAGGTCTGCTTCCAGCTGGTGGCCAGCAGCGGTGCAACGCTCAGGTCCTTGTTGCGTCCGACCAGGGTTTCATACACGTTGGCCGTGGTGCTCAGCTGCAGCGACTCGTTGAGCGAGTGCGGGTCGAGCGACAGCGCATCGCCCTGATTCGCAACGCGGATGGTCTGCGCGCCGGCGACCATGCTGATGGCGCTCAGGGCGCACAGAACGGCGGCCGCAGCCGCATTCTTCTTGAAGAAACTCATCGGGACACTCCTCGGGTTGAAATCGAACACATCAAGACGCCGCGGTGGCGGCTGCTTTTTCTTGCTGCGCGCCGCGGGTAGCGGCAAGCGGCATGCCCTGCTCGACCAGGCCGGCATGCAGCGCGGCGCCGAGCGGCAGGATCTCGTCATTGAAGTCGTAGCGGCTGTTGTGCAGGTACGCGCCGTTGTGCACGTTCTGGCCGATGCGCAGGTAGGCGCCGGCTTTTTTCTGCAGCATGAAAGAGAAGTCTTCGGCGCCCATGCTGGGCTCCATGTTGCGGTCGACGTTCTTCGCGCCCACCAGAGACTCGGCCACGTCGGCCGCGAACATGGCCTCGGGCGCGGTGTTGATGGTGGCGGGGTAGATGCGCTCGTAGTCGATGGTGGCGGTGGCGCCGAAGCCCGACGCAATGGCCGTGCACAGCTCGTTCAGCCGCTGCTCGACCTGCGCCTGCACCCGTGCGCTGAAGGTGCGCACGGTGCCGACCAGCGTGGCCTCCCCGGGCACCACGCTCATCGCGCCGAGGTCGCCCGCCTGCATGGCGCAGATGCTGAGCACGGCGGCGTCGATGGGGCGCACGTTGCGCGAAACGACGGTCTGCGCCGCGGTGATGATGTGCGCCGCGACGATCACCGGGTCGACGGTTTGATAGGCATGCGCGCCGTGGCCGCCCTTGCCCTTGATGTGGATCGTGATGCGGTCGGCAGCGGCCATCATCGCGCCGCGGTTGATGCCCACGGTGCCGGCCGGCATGGCGGGCCAGTTGTGCATGGCGTAGACGGCGTTCACGGGGAAGCGGTCGAACAGGCCGTCCTCGATCATCACGCGGGCGCCGGCAAAGCCTTCTTCGCCGGGCTGGAAGATCAGCACGGCCGTGCCGTCGAAGTCACGCGTCTCGGCCAGGTAGCGCGCGGCACCCACCAGCATGGCGGTGTGGCCGTCGTGGCCACAGCCGTGCATGAGGCCTTCCTTGGCGGAGCGCCAGCCGAAGTCGTTGTCCTCGCGCATGGGCAGCGCGTCCATGTCGGCGCGCAGGCCGATCATGCGGCCGCTGGCCGTCGAGCGGCCGCGCACGATGCCGACCACGCCGGTCTTGCCGATGCCGTCGTGAATCTCGTCGACACCGCAGGCACGCAGTGCCTCGCGCACCCGCCCGGAGGTGTAGACCTCTTCGAAGCCGAGCTCGGGGTGGGCGTGCAGGTCGCGGCGAAAGGCCTCGATCTGCGGATAGAAGCTCGCGATGTGCGCAAACGCACGCCCGGACGCCCGCAGGCGCGGCTCTTCGGCTGTGGTCGCTGCCGTCGTCATCTCAGTGCCCTCCCGCCTTGCCAACGCGCAGACGCGGATCGACCACGAAATACAGCAGGTCGACCACCAGATTGATCACCACGAAGATCAAGGCAATGAGGCAGAGGTAGGCCGCCATCACCGGAATGTCGGCGAAGGTCACGGCCTGGATGAACAGCAGGCCCATGCCCGGCCACTGGAACACCGACTCGGTGATGATGGCAAAGGCGATCAGGCCGCCGAGTTGCAGGCCCGTGATGGTCATCACCGGCACCAGCGTGTTCTTGAGCGCATGGCCGAAGTGGATGGCCCGATTGGACAGGCCGCGCGCACGTGCGAACTTGATGTAGTCGGTGCGCAGCACCTCGAGCATCTCGGCGCGCACCAGCCGCATGATGAGCGTGAGCTGGAAGATCGCCAGCGTGACCGCCGGCAGCACGATGTGATGCCAGCCGTCGACACGGAACAGGCCGCTGGTCCACCAGCCGAAGCTCACCGTCTCGCCGCGCCCGAAACTGGGAAACCAACCCAGCGTGACCGCGAACACCAGGATCAGCAGGATGCCGATGAGAAAGGTGGGCAACGACACGCCGAGCAGCGACACGGTCATGAACACCTGGCTCATGAAGGTGCCGCGGCGCAGCGCGGTGTACACCCCCATCGGAATGCCGATGAACAGCGCGAGCACGGCGGCCACGAGCGCGAGCTCGAGCGTGGCGGGGAAGCGTTCGCCAATGAGGCGCGACACTTTCGCGCCTTGACGCAGGCTCAGGCCGAACTCACCCTGTGCGGCATTCACCAGAAAGTGCCAGAACTGCACGAAGAAGGGCTGGTCGAGCCCCAATGAGGCGCGCAATTCGCGGATCTGGTCAGGCTTGGCGTCTTGTCCCAGCAGGAACACGACGGGGTCGCCGACATATTGGAAAAGGAGGAAGGCAATGAACGCAACCGCGATCATCACGATCACGGCCTGGATCAGGCGGCGCAGTACAAAGGCAATCATTCAGCAACAAAAGTGATCGGGCATGCTAGCAGTGCAAGGTGCGTGCCTGCACGGGGGTTCCCCGGGGGTGCACGCATCTGGTGCTGTTTGCCAACAGGTGCGCGGAGCTGGCACGGAACGAAAAAAGCCACTCGACTTGCGTCGAGTGGCTTCTTGAGCTTTTGATTCGAAGCTGGCTTACGCCAGCGTCAAATTAGAAAGCGTGGCGGATGCCGAAGTCGTAACCGGTGGAGCTCTTCGGGGTGAAGGCGCCAGCCGTGTTGTTGTAGAAGGCCGGGCCGCCAACAGTCAGGGCAGCGCCGTTCTTGTTGCTGACGCGAGCGATCGTTGCGTACAGAGCCGTGCGCTTCGACAGGTTGTGCACGTAGCCCAGAGCCAGCTTGTTGGCCTTGGGGTCCGGCGTGTTCGTCGAGAAGAAGTTGGTGTTGACAAGGTTGTTGTCATACTTCACCGACGAGTACGAAGCGCGGATCAAACCAGCACCGACGGGAACCGTCACGCCGATCAGGTAGCCCTTCAGATCGACGTCGTTGCGACCGCCGCCCAGAGGCGTCACTTCGTAGTCAACCTTGTTACGTGCCTGCGACACTTCACCGAACAGCTTCACGGGACCGAAGTCGTACGAAGCGCCCAGGTTCAGGGTGTTGACCTTGGTGGTCGTGCCGACGTAGTAGTCGTCACCCACGGTGCTGCTGCCGTAAGCCAGTGCAACGTCCAGAGGACCGTTTGCGTAGCCGAAGCGACCACCGATGTAACGGCCTTGACGCTGCGTGTTGAGCGTTGCGGGCGTGAAGATGCCGCTGTCGTACTTGGTCTTCTCAGCCATGCCGTACTGGAACTGGCCGTAGAAGCCGCCCAGGTTCGGCGGCAGGAAGTAGCCGATGGTGTTGCTGGCGCGAACGTAGTTGCTGGTGCCGACGTTGGTAGCAGCGCCGGTCGAAGCTGCGGGGGTACCGAAGCCGCCGAAAGCGGTGTTAGCCGTCGAGATCAGGTTGGTGCCAACGCCGTTGGTGCCGAACGGATCGAACACGGTGTCGTTCCAGAAGGTCGGGGTGTAGTCACGACCCAGGCGAACTTCACCGAAACCACCGGACAGGCTCACGGTCGAACGACGTGCGAACGTCGCGATACCTTGTTGGCCGTCGTCGTTGGTGATCGGGGCTTCGAGCCAGAAGCTGGCAGCCAGGCCACCACCGAGGTCTTCCGTACCACGGAAGCCCAGGCGGCTCGAGTTGTAACCCGAGTTAGCCAGTTCGCGACGGCTGGCCTTGACCGAACCTTGGTTCAGGTACGTGGGGATGCCGAATTGGTTGGGGAACACGGTCGCACGGTTGTCGCGCGAGGTGCTCGAGTAGCCGCTGATCGACGCGTCGACCACACCGAACAGAGTGACGGACGACTGAGCCGAGGCAACACCGGCGACAGCCAGGGCAGCCAGAGCAACTAGAGATTTTTTCATTGCAAGTTTCTCCAAGGTTAAACATAGGGCTCCGGTGCGAAGGGCTCACTGTGACTGGCACTTTGTGCTCCCACCGGACCCCGGGCCAACCTCCTTTTGGGAAGTTGTTGCTATTGCACCAGAGCTGCTGCGGCAGGGCAAAACAAATCGCCCGAAAAGTTGGCTGGTTCGCGCGTTTCGTTGCACACCTGCAACACAGGACTTTGGCACTCATGCACCACCATATGAAATATGACAACGCTCAAGCAAGTGATTTGCGGTGTGCGTTCCAATGAACGCATGACGCCCACGCTCGACTCTGTTTTGACCGCGACGGACGCGGCCCTGCGCACTCTTTTTGCACGCCCTCATGCGACCCGCGCCATGCCCTCTCCTTCGCAGGCCCCCAGGGAAATGACGGAAAAGGAGCGTCGCGAGGCCGGCGCGCTGATGCGTGTGAACCATGTAGGGGAGGTTTGCGCCCAGGCGCTCTACACGGCCCAGGCCGCCGTGACGCGCGACCCCGCCCTGCGCGCCCACTTCATCGAAGCCGCGCACGAAGAAACCGACCACCTGGCCTGGACGCACCAGCGCCTGGACGAACTCGGCGCCAGAGCTTCTGCGCTGAACCCGCTCTGGTACGCGGGTGCTTTCGGTCTTGGGCTGGTCGCTGGCCGACTGGGCGATCCGTTGAGCCTTGGGTTTGTCGCGGAGACCGAGCGCCAGGTGGAAGCCCATCTGGACAGCCATCTGGACCGCCTCCCGGGTGCGGACACGGCCTCCAGGGCCGTGGTCGAGCAAATGAAGACTGACGAGGCGCGCCATGCAGCGCAGGCCATCGACGCAGGCGCCGCCGAGCTCCCGGCGCCGGCCAAAGCCTTGATGCGCGTGGCTTCCCGCGTGATGACCACGCTGGCGCACCGCATCTAGGCAGGCGAAATCAGGTTTCGACCAGCTCGAAACTGGTGGTGATTTCGGCCGTCTTCGCCAACATGATGCTGGCCGAGCAGTAGGTTTCGTGGCTCAGCGCAACCGCGCGTTCCACCGCGGACGCCGGGATGCCCTTGCCCGCCACCGTGAAATGCATGTGGATCTTGGTGAACACCTTGGGGTCCTTTTCGGCGCGTTCGCTGGTCAGCCTGACGCTGCAGCGCTCGACGCGATGGCGCCCGCGCTTCAGGATGAGCACCACGTCATAGGCGGTGCAGCCGCCTGTGCCCGCCAGCACTGTTTCCATCGGCCGCGCCGCAAGGTTCTGGCCGCCGTTCTCGGGTTTCGCGGCGTCGGGCGCGCCGTCCATCATCAGCACATGGCCGCTGCCGGTCTCGGCAACAAAGCCCATGGCCGATCGCGTGCCGGCGTCGCCGGTCCAACTTACTGTGCATTCCATGGTTTTTCGGGGCTCCAGAGAGGGATGTTTGAGCAGAAATGCACATCAACATCCGTTTGTGTGTGGGAAAAGCGTCACTCGCTTGTTGCAACGCAACAAACAGTCGATATACTTTATTTCATTGCGCACCTCACAGTGCGCACCCAGTTGTCTCCTCCACCCTTCCAATTGGTGGATTTAGCCCCGAGCTGCAAAGCTCGGGGCTTTTTTATTTCTGGAGTGCCAACCCGCGGCGGCGCCACTCTAGTGCGCGCGCCGAAAAGGGCAGCTGCTCTGGCTGCCCTGGCTGTCGCCGGTGTTGCCTCGGCTCAGTCGTCCGTCACTCTGTTCGGTGTGGTCGACGCGTCGATCACCAGCTTCTCGTCCACCTCGCGGGACCTGAATCCCACGAACGCGTTCTACAGAAACCAAGGCAGCGTCAAAGTCAGTCGCACTGTGCTGGGCAATTCTGGCTACAACTCGAGCCGCCTGGGCTTCCGTGGCACCGAAGACCTCGGTGGTGGTCTGGCAGCCAGCTTCTGGCTCGAAGCCCCCATCACCAATGACGACGGCGCCACCGGCGTCTCGACCTTCGCTCGTCGTTCGACCGTGAGCCTGTCGGGTGGTTTCGGTGAAGTTCGCCTGGGTCGTGACTACACCCCCACGTTCTGGAACGACACCGTGTTCGATCCGTTCGGCACCAACGGTGTTGGCACCAACCTGATCAGCACAGCCAGCAACAGCATCGGCAACCAGAGCTATGTGCGCGCCAGCAATTCGATCGGCTACTTCCTGCCGCCGAACCTGGGCGGTTTTTACGGTCAGGCGATGTACGCCTTCAACGAGCAAACCAAGTACGACGCAGGCACCTTCACGCCCAACAAGGCGGACAACGCGCGCACTGGCCGCTATGTCGGTGGCCGAGTCGGCTATGCGAACGCTGGCCTGGACGTCGCGCTGTCCTACGGCAACAGCACGGTCGCAGACCAGTACTACGCAGGCATCACCGACGCGGTGAAGACCTTCAACCTGGGTGCTTCCTACGACTTCGGCCCCGTGAAGCTCTTCGGCGAGTACGCTCGTGTGAAGCAATCGCGCGACTACGAAGTCACCCCCGTCGTCGGCGCTCTTTCGGATCTGGATATGACTGGCTACCTGTTGGGCGTGACCGTGCCGGTCGGCGCTGGCCTGATCAGGGCGTCCTACTCAGCGGGCAAGCGCGACGACAACCTGCCGTCCATTGTCAAAGACCGCGACCCCAAGGCCAACAAGCTGGCGCTCGGCTACGTGCACAACCTGTCGAAGCGCACCGCCCTGTACGCCACGGTGGCACGCGTAAGCAACAAGAACGGCGCCGCGCTGACCGTGGGCGGCCCGGCTTTCAACGCAGGCACCAGCGTGTTCACCCCGAAGACCTCGACGGGTTACGACTTCGGCGTCCGTCACGCGTTCTGATCTTCGTTTGATCCCGATGCTGGCTCACGCCAGTTCGCATCAGCAAAGCCTCAAGTCGCCCGGTGCAAGCCGGGCGGCTTTTTGTGCTTTCTCAACTCGCCCGGCCGCGCCTGCTCTGCAGCAGCCCCACATTCATTTCTCCGCTCAGCACCGACGCGTAGAAACGTTCGACCATGTTGACGCTGGTGCGCGCATTGCGTGCCAAGGTCAGCATGTCGATTCCCTGTCCGTACAACAGCCGCAACGTGATGGCCGTATGGCGCAGGCAGTACAGCGTTCTCGATTGACCCAGCGGCCCCTTTGCGAGCCCCGTCTTTTCGAGCACCCAATGAAAGAAGAAGTTGAGCACCGCCAGCGCGTGCTCCCGGTTCTTCAGGTGCGGCATGAAGATGTAGTCTTCCGCGCCGCCAAATCCATGCGTGCCGCGGTAAGCGAGCAAACATTCATAAACCCGCACGGCAGGACGCAGGCTCACGATGGGCTGGCTGTGCCGCTTGGTCTCGGGCAGGTTCATGCGCAGGTACACATGCTTGCCGCGCACCACCTCGATGTGCTTGTGCTTCATGAGCTTGATGTCGCTCGGACGCACAAAGGTGTTCACCATCCAGCGAATCAGCCACGGCAGCTCATCGGGCATCACGAGCAGTTCGCGCGCAATCCAGAAGCGCTCGCCGGCACTCAACCTGTCGAGCACCGGATGCGCATGCCCACGCAGGCTGCGCGCGGCACCCACGATGGTCCGGTACTCGGCCACGCTGAAGCTGCCGCGCGGCTGGCTGCGCACCTTCACCTTCGGAAACGCGGGCGCGTCGCGCAGCACGCCGGTGTGCACGCCATGCATCACCACCTTGCGCAAGAGCACCAGGTACTGCGCGATCGTCGTGCTGCTGAAGCCCTGCGCGCCCAGGTGATCGATGAGGCGCTGCGCATCGGCCGTCGAGAACAACTGCGCCTGCACATCGCCCAGCAAGGGAACGATGTGCGCACGCAATCTGTTGCCCATCACCTGCCATGTGGGCCGGCCAATTTCTTTTCGCTGAACGCGCGCGGCCTCCGCCTGCATCAGTCCTTTCGAAAGATCACTGACAGAAATTGATAACAGTTTTTGCTCAATCGTAATTTTGTGAGCGGGCGCATGAATCGCGGGATAGGCGCGTTCAAAAAAACCCGAATCGTTTGCAGCTGGGGATTTATTGAAGAGGTTTATGACATTTGTGTCCATGTCATACCCGCATGCAATCCCGATGCCTCTTATCATCGACAGTTAGCAAATGAAAACTCCCTTGGAAAAAATCGTGGGCGATGCACCTGTTACTGCGGCACTTACGCCCGCTGACTATCTCAGAAAAATTTTGAACGCCCGGGTCTACGACGTTGCCGTCGAGTCCGCGCTCGATACGGCGCGCGCACTCAGCGCGCGTCTTGGCAACACCGTTTTGCTCAAGCGCGAAGACCAACAACCGGTATTCAGCTTCAAGCTGCGCGGCGCCTATAACAAGATGGCGCACCTGAGTGCCGAGCAATTGGCCAGCGGCGTGATTTGCGCTTCCGCCGGCAATCACGCGCAAGGCGTTGCATTGGGCGCACGCAAACTCGGCACGCGTGCCGTTGTGGTGATGCCGGTGACCACACCGAAATTGAAGATCGACGCAGTGCGCGGTTTCGGCGGCGAAATCGTGCTGCATGGCGACAGTTATTCAGACGCCTATCTGCACGCACTCGAATTGCAGGCGCAGCAAAACCTGACTTTCGTGCATCCCTTCGACGACCCCGACGTGATCGCAGGCCAGGGCACCATTGCGATGGAAATCCTGCGCCAGCATCAGGGCCCGCTCGACGCCGTGTTCGTGGCGATCGGCGGCGGCGGCCTCATCTCCGGCGTGGCCAACTACATCAAGGCCGTGCGTCCGGAGGTCAAGGTCATCGGCGTGCAGATGAACGACTCCGACGCCATGATGCAATCGGTCGCGGCGCACCGGCGCGTGAACCTGCCCGACGTCGGCCTGTTCTCGGACGGCACCGCGGTGAAGCTGGTCGGCGAGGAAACCTTCCGCATTGCCAGCGACCTGGTGGACGACTACATCGCCGTCGACACCGACGCGGTGTGCGCGGCCATCAAGGACATCTTCGTGGACACGCGCGGCATCGTCGAGCCGGCGGGTGCGTTGGCGGTGGCGGCCATCAAGCAGTACGTGGCGCGGCACGGACGCCAGGGCGAGACCTATGCGGCCATCCTGTGCGGCGCCAACATGAACTTCGACCGGCTGCGTTTCGTGGCGGAGCGCGCCGAGGTCGGCGAGGAACGCGAGGCGCTGTTCGCGGTCACCATTCCCGAAGAGCGCGGCAGCTTTCGCCGCTTCTGCGAACTGGTGAGCGAGATGCCGGCGCGCGACGCCGAGGCCACCGGCGCACCGCGCAACGTGACCGAGTTCAACTACCGCATCAGCGACGCAGCCAAGGCCCATGTGTTCGTCGGCCTCACGACGTCGGAGCGCGGCGAGTCGGCCACCATCGCGCAGACCTTCAACGAACACGGCTTCGACTCGCTCGACCTCACGCACGACGAACTGGCCAAGGAGCACCTGCGCCACCTGGTGGGCGGGCGCAGCGGCCTTGCGCACGACGAGCGCCTGCTGCGCTTCGTGTTCCCTGAACGGCCGGGCGCGCTGCTGAAGTTCCTGAGCCTGATGAAGCCCAACTGGAACATCAGCCTGTTCCACTACCGCAACCAGGGCGCCGACTATGGCCGCATCCTGGTCGGGCTGCAGGTGCCGGCCGGCGAGTCCGCCGCGTTCGACGCCTTCCTCGAGACACTGGGCTACCCCTGCGTCGAGGAAACCGCCAACCCCGCGTACCGGCTGTTCCTGCAGGCCTGAAAAAGCAGAAGCCGGCGCGGGGCCGGCTTCTTTGCATCTTCGGGGCTCTGAGTTCCGCCCTGGCCCTTCGCCTTACTGCGCGGGCGCCTGCGGCGGTGGTGCCACCATGGCCGGCATCATCGCTGGCGGCACCCCACCCGGCGACGGCGCAGTCATGGCCATCGGCGCGGGCGATGCCACCGTCGGCAAGGCACCCGGCACGCTCGTCACGCTGATCGGCGCGCGCACCGGCAGTTGCAGCGTGAACGCGGCCGGCCCATCGGCCTGCGCACCGAGCGTGGCCGAACGCAAGCCCACCGACTGCAGCACATAGCTTTCGCCGACCTTGGAGCCCACGCGGAAGGGGCGCGGCGGTTTGCCGTCGATGGCAATCAGCGCGGCGCCTTGCCTGGACGGGTCGGCCACCACGCCCGACAGCGCGAAGCGGCCGGCCGCCTCGGGCGCCACCGGCGCGGTGCTGGACGCGGGCAGCACGCCCAGCAAGCGCGCCACCGCGTCGGTGTCGGCCGCCACCGAAGGCCGCGGCATCGTCGCTGGGGCCGCGACCATGTCTGCAGGCGAGGCCAGGCGCAGCGCCCAGAACACCGCGGCGCCCGCGGCCAGCGCCCAAAGCCCCGTCGTTGCAAGTGGGGCATGCCAGCGGGCAGCGGAGTAAGGACTTGTCATGGGCGCGGATTATCATGCAGCGCGCTTTCCGAATCATGTCCGTTGAACCTATGAACAAATTCCTTCGTGCCGCTACCCGCACCGCTCAACGCGGCTTCACGCTGATCGAACTGATGGTGGTGCTCGTCATCATCGGCGTGCTGGCAGCGCTGATCGTGCCGAACGTGATCGAGCGCGCCGACGACGCCCGCGTGACGGCCGCGCGCACCGACATCAACAACCTGATGCAGGCGCTCAAGCTGTACCGCCTGGACAACCAGCGCTACCCCACCGCAGAGCAAGGCCTGCAGGCGCTGCTGACGCGCCCGACCTCCGGCCCGGCCGCGCCCAACTGGAAGCCCTACGTCGAGAAGATGCCCAACGACCCCTGGGGCCATCCGTACCAGTACATGAACCCGGGCATCAAGGGCGAGATCGACGTGCTCTCGTTCGGCGCCGACGGCCAGAGCGGCGGCGAAGGCAAGAATGCCGACATCGGCAGCTGGCAGTAGCAGCCGCCCCCGCATGTGCGGCACGCGCTGCATGCGCGGCAACCAAACACCTCACCCGGCACGCGGCTTCACGCTGCTGGAGCTGATCGTGGTGATTGCGATCATTGCGATCGCCACCGCCGCCGTGAGCTTCGCGATGCGCGACACCAACGCCGCCAAGCTCGACCGAGAAGGCGACCGCCTGGCGGCGCTGCTCGAATCGGCACGCGCCCAGTCGCGCGCCAGTGGCGTGGTGGTGCGCTGGCGCCTCACCGAAGGCGGCTTTGCATTCGACGGTTTGCCGGCCGACGCACTGCCCACCGGCTGGGCCGCCGAGGGCATCACCGCGCAGGCATCGCTTGCCGGCGGCGCGCAGGTGCCGAGCCTGCAGCTCGGTCCTGATCCGATCATTGCGCCGCAGCAGGTGCTGCTGTATTCCGCCGGCCCGCCCGCGCGCACGCTGCGCATCGCCACCGACGGGCTCCGCCCCTTCACCGTTTCCGCCGTGCAATGAACCGGCGACGCGCTTCCTCTTTTCGCCACCGCGGCTTCACGCTCATCGAAGTGCTGATCGCGCTGGGCATCGTCGCGCTGGCGCTGGCCGCCGGTTCGCAGGCCACCCTGTCGCTCACGCGCAATGCGCAGCGCCAGTCCGACCTGGTGCTGGCCGAGCTCTGCGCGGAGAACGAACTGGCCAAGGCCCGGCTCTCGCGGCAGATGCCGGCCGTGGGCGACTCGGGCTCGATCTGCCCGCAGGCCGGCGCATCGTTCAACGTGACCACCTCCACCTTTCCCACGCTGAACCCGAACTTCCGCCGTGTCGACGTGCAGGTGCGCGACGACACCGACGCGCCGATCCTGCGCATCTCCACCGTGGTGGGGCGCTACTGATGCGGCGCGCCAGGCCCACCGCCGCGCGCGGGCAATGCGCGAGGCCCACGCCCGCGCGCGGCTTCACGCTGATCGAACTGCTCGTGGCGATCTCGGTCATGGCGCTGCTGTCGCTGGTGAGCTGGCGCGGGCTGGAGAGCATGTCGCGCGCCACCACGCAGAACCAGCAGCGCGCCGACGCCGTGCTGACGCTGCAGACCACGCTGGCGCAATGGGGCGCCGACCTCGACGCGGTGACCACGCTGGCGCAGACCCGCCCGATCGACTGGGACGGCCGCGTGCTGCGGCTCACGCGGCGCGGCAGCGACGCCGCCACGCCTTCGGTGCTGGTGGTGGCCTGGACGCTCAAGCCCGGCCCCGACGGCGTGCGCTGGCGGCGCTGGCAGTCGCAGTCGTTCAGCACGCGCGGCGAGTGGCAACAGGCCTGGAACATGGCGGCCGCCTGGTCGCAGGACGGCGGCGGCGGCGCCGGATCGCAGAACGGGGGTGCCGCGGGCGGCTACAGCGACGTCACGCTCGTGTCCGCGAGCAGCTGGCAGCTCTACTTCTTCCGCGAGAACACCTGGGTGCCGGCCAGCCAATTGCCCACGGTGGCACCCAACCCCAACAACGCCGCCGGCCCGGTCGTCGCCATGCCCGACGGCGTGCGCCTCGTGATCACCCTGCCGCCGGGCGACGGGCTCTCCGGCACGCTCACGCGCGACTGGGTCCGGCCCACCGTCGGCGCGCCAAGGTCCTCATGAAGACCACGCCCCGCCAGCGCCAGCGCGGCGCCGCCCTGCTCGCCGCGATGCTCACCGTGATGCTGGTGGCCACCTTCTCGGCCAGCGCGCTCTGGCAGCAATGGCGCGCCGCCGAGATCGAAGGCGCCGAGCGAGCACGCGTGCAGGCCGCCTGGGTGCTGGTCGGCGCGCTCGACTGGTCGCGCCTGATCCTGGGCGAAGACGGCCGCGCCGGCGGCTCCGACAACCTGACCGAACCCTGGGCCGTGCCGCTCGAGGAAGCACGCCTCACCACCTTTCTGTCGGCCGAGAAGAACGTGGCCAGCGACAGCGTGGAAGGCCTGCCCGACGCCTTTCTTTCGGGCCGCATCATCGATGCGCAGTCCAAGCTCAACGTGCTGTCGCTGGTGGACGCGGGCCAGCCGATTCCCGCGAGCGTGGCCACCTTCACCCGGCTGTTCAACCTGCTGGGGCTGCCGGTGGCCGAACTCGAACGCATGACCGGCGGCCTGGTGCGCGCGCTGAACACCACCGGCGACGGCGATGCCAGCGGCGCGCCGCTGATGCCGCAGGAGGTGTCGCAGCTGGTGTGGCTGGGCCTGTCGCCCGCCACCGCCACGGCGCTCGAACCCTACGTGACCATCCTGCCGGTGCGCACCACGCTCAACCTGAACACCGCGAGCGCGGAGGCCATCAGCGCCAGCATGGAGTCGCTCAACATCGCCAGCGCGCGCCAGCTGGTGGAGCGCCGCACGCGCAGCTTCTTCAAGGACATTGCCGCCGCCAATGCCGCGCTGCCCAGCGGCAGCGCGCCGTTCAACTCGGCGCAGCACGGCGTGGGCACCAGCTACTTCGAGGTGTATGGCCGGCTGCGGCTGGACCGCACCTATGTCGAGGAGCACTCGCTCCTACAGCGCAACGGTGTCACGGTGACGACGATCTGGCGCACCCGCGGCGCCGGCGCAACGAACACTCCGGTCAAACCCTGATTTTCATGCGTTATTTGTAAACAAAAAGCCTTCCAACGCCCGTCACATCTGGTCAGTACGCTATGGAAAACAGAGCGCTCCACTGTCAGACGCGCACCTACAATCACCGGCTTTTCCAACATCGACATGACCCCCCTGCTGCTCCTTGCCCCCCTCCCCCCGGCCGATGCCGCGGGTGAGTACGACTGGGCCCAGGCAGGCGACGACGGCATTGCGTTGCGCAACCAAGGCCGCGCACTGCTGGCGCTCCTGCCCTCGAGCACCGAAGTCATGCTCGGCATCCCTTCCACGGCGCTGTCATGGCACCGCGTCACGCTGCCCAAGGGCAGCATGGGCAGCGCCTCCAGGCTGCGCGCGGTGCTCGACGGCCTGCTCGAAGAGCACCTGCTCGACGAGCCCGAAAGCCTGCACTTCGCGCTAGAACCCGACGCCAAGGCCGGTGCGCCGGTGTGGGTGGCGGCCTGCAACCGCATCTGGCTGCGCAGCGTGGTGCACGGCCTCGAAGCGGCGGGCCGGCGCGTGGTGCGCATCGTTCCCGAGTTCGCGCCGCAACCGCCCGACGCCCCGCCGCTGCTGATGGTCACGGGCGAGCCCGAGTCCCCGCGGCTCACGGTATGCGACACCGACGGCGTGGTCTCGCTGCCGCTGGCCGGCGCGGGTCTGGCGCTGTCGAACGGCCTGCCGCTGGACACCGCCGTCATCACCACCGAGCCCGCCGTGGCCGAAGCGGCCGAGCACCTGCTGGAGCGCCGCGTGCCCATCGTGCAGACGCCGCAGCGCTGGCTGCAGGCCGCGCGCACGCCCTGGGAGCTGGCGCAGTTCGACCTGGCCGTCACCGGCCGCGCACGGGCCGGCAAGAAGTTCGCCTCCGTGCTGCAGACGCTGCGCTACGCCCCCGAATGGCGCGCCGCGCGCTGGGGCGTGGTGGCGCTGCTCATCACGCAGCTCATCGGCCTGAACGCCTGGGCCTGGAAGGAGCGCAACGCCCTCGACGCCAAGCGCCAGGCCGCCAAGACCATGCTGACGCAGACCTTCCCCTCGGTGAAGATCGTGATCGACGCGCCGCTGCAGATGCAGCGCGAGGTCGCGGCGCTGCAGCAGGCCGTGGGCGACGTGGCCGGCACCGACTTCGAACCCATGGTCGGCGCGCTCGCTGCCAACCTCCCGCCGGGCAAGGTGCCCAGCGCCGTCGACTACAGCGCCGGCCAACTGCGCCTGCGCGGCCTGGGGCTGCAGCCCTCGGAGGTGTCGCAGATCACCAGCGCCATGGCGCCGCGCGGCTACAGCGTGCGCACCGAAGGCGACCTGCTCCTTGTGCAGGCACAGGCCGAGGCCGCCCGATGAACGTTACCGAACAACTCAAGGCCCGCTGGGCCGCCCTTGATGCGCGCGAGCGCCGCATGGTTGCCATTGCCGTCACGCTGGTGACACTGGCCTTGCTCTGGTGGATTGCGCTCGCACCCGCGTTGCGCACCCTGGCCGCGGCCCCGGCCGAACACACCCAGCTCGACGCCCAGCTCCAGCAGATGGCCACCTTGCAGAACCGCGCCAAGGCGCTGCAGTCGCAGCCGCGGCTGAACCGCGACGACGCGCTGCGCGCGCTCGAAACCTCGGTGCGCGACGGCCTGGGCGCCAGCAACGCACAGCTCATGACCGCCGGCGGCGACGGCGCCGCCACGGTCTCGCTGCGCGGCGCGCCCGCGCCCACGGTCGCCCAATGGCTCGCGCAGGCGCGCGGCAACGCCCATGCGGTGCCGCGCGAAGTGCACCTGACCCGTGCGCCGGCCGCCACCCCGGCCACCCCCGCTCCCACAGCGCAGGGGGCCAAGGACGCGCCCAAGACGCCGCAGGTGCGCTGGGACGGCACCGTCGTCATGGCGCTGCCCGCGGCGCGATGAGCAAGCCCGCATGGTGACCCGCGCCCCCCTTTCCGAGCCCAGGCCGCGACGCGGCTGGCGCTGGGCGCTGCTGGGCCTTGTCATCGGCGTGCTGCTGGCGGTGGTGCTGTTCGCGCCGGCGCGCTGGCTGTCGGCCGCGCTGTCGGGCTGGACCCAGGGCCGCCTGGTGCTGGCCAACCCGCGCGGCACGGTCTGGAACGGCACCGCCGCCGTGGTGTTCGCCAGCGGCGCCGGCGGCGCGCAGGCGGTGTCGCTGCCCGG
>NNBV01002720.1_pt1 | contig 26229 bp, 16 predicted proteins | sample 1173771 | NCBI WGS metagenome assembly NNBV01 (sample SAMN07173938, study PRJNA388173) | plant metagenome | isolation source: symbiotic tissue sample KVS11 | place: Norway: Troms, Kvaloya island | reverse complement strand
CGCCTTCCATATCTCACTTGATCTTTATATCTTATTATTACCCGCTGCCTTCAGTTTGGTGAGTGCTATTCTGACGGTAGCAACACAGTCAATGAAAGCAGCCATGGCTGATCCGATAGATAGTTTAAGAATAGAATAAAATAATAATTCAAGATGWGTTCATGAAAGAGGATTCCAGAATAGTTCCATCAAGGACCATATTGAAGCTATTGTCATGGTTTTGCCCTGACCCTCTCTACGAAGAGATAGAAGGAGATTTGATTCAGAAGTTTAACAGAGAGGTAAGGGTAATGGGTGAGAGGAAGGCAAAGCGAAGACTGATGTGGAATGCAATTCGTTTTCTTCGACCCGGTATTCTTTTAAGAAATAAATTTTCATTGGAATCCAATTTTATCGCTATGATATTCAATTACTTTAAAATGGCTGGCCGGCATTTGATGAGGGATAGAGCCTTTTCAATCATCAATATCCTTGGCCTTTCGGCAGGCATTGTTGCATTCTTTATGATTGTGCAATATGCCGATTTTGAAGCCAGCTATGAGCATTTTCACGCTAACAGAAAAGAAATTTATCGCGTAGCACTGAAGCGCTTTGAGCATGGAGAGTTGGTTAATTCATCGGCAAAAAGTTATGCGGGAGTATATGATTTGCTTACCCGTAATTTTCCTGAAGTAACGGCCGCCAGTCGTATGATGAAAATCCCGGCCAACACCGGAATACTATTCAAATACAATGGAAAAATTTATAATGAAGCAGGTGGAATGATTAATGTGGACACCACCTTTTTCAACGTGTTCCCCTCGTTGCTTATTCGTGGGGATGCTGCAACGGTGTTAGCGAAGCCGCATAGTATAGTTATCTCCGAATCGGTTGCAAAAAAAATATTTGGTGAGGCAGATCCCATTGGTCAGCAGATTGATCAAATGGACGCGGACCTAGGTTCACCCAATACCGTTACCGGAATTATCAGGGACCTTCCGGATAATTCTCATTTCCACGCCAGGTTTATCTGCCGCCTGGATGAAAACTGGCCGGATATGAAAAGCTGGGGATCGTCTTTTCCATTCAATTATGTTTCTGTTTCAGGCAAAGCAGATGTTGCAGCGGTAACAGAAAAACTTAATGGTTTGATGAAGAAGGTAGAAAAAGATTTTCCTGCTACTAAAGGAACACAATTCTTTCTGCAACCCATCGAAGACATTCACCTTACATCGCAACTCAATGATGAGTATGAATTGAATGGAAATCAAAAATTGCTTTATGTCGTGTTGGCCATAGCGCTGGTGATCATTGTTGTCGCATGGATTAACTATGTGAATATTGAGATAGCCCGCTTCCTGAAAAGATCGAAGGAGGTAGGAGTGAGACGGGTGATTGGCTCGGGTAAATTCACTATTGCACTTCAGTTTCTGATCGAATATGGTTGTCTTAGTTTCGTTGCATTGTTGATTGCCTTGGTTGTTTTCATTTTTGTGACTCCTCAGCTTAGCAACTTCACCGGCATTACGCTGCATTCCATTCAATGGCCGCTTTCACCCATTGTAGTAAAGATGTCTGCATTTTTTATGATAGGATCAGTGATCGTGGGTCTTTATCCTGCATTGTTTTTATTGAAGCTCAACCCGGTGGCGACATTGAAGGGTAACCTGGGTGGAGTAAATCGTGGTAAAGGAATCCGGAGATCATTGATGATTATTCAATTTGCCGCTTCGCTTTTCCTCATCGCCTTTTTATTCCTTGTCGATCATCAGCTGGATTTTATGCGATCGGCAAATAAAAAAATAGAAGTAGATAAAGTAATCACGGTACTGAACCCAACAGCTTATGAGGAAAAGGACGTAAAGCAGAAGCATAATGATTTTCAACTGCTGGAGCAAAAACTATTGCAGCACTCTTCGGTTCAAATGCTCTCCACCTCATCGGCAATTCCTGGTGCAGAAATCGGATTTACATTCGTTGATCTCATTAAACGAAAAAAAGATGATCCTTACGATCCTACCCGGTACAAGACCTTATTTGTTGGTGAGAATTTCATTCCCTTGTATGGACTCCGGCTTTTGGCAGGAAGAAATTTTGATGTCTCCGGTGAAGATTGGGCCGAACCCTGGCAAAGACGCGATTGGCACAAGATCATTTTAAATGAAAAAGCGATTCGCCAGTTAGGTTATTCTTCTCCTCAGAAGGCAGTAAATCAAATTGTAAAGTATCATTTGTGGGGAGATGAATTTGAAGATTATGAAATCATCGGAGTGATTGAAGATTATCATCACGAAGCAGTGAAGGAAGAAGTCTTTCCTATGATTTTGTCCATTACATATAACAGTTTTCAACAGGTATATTATTCCATTCGCCTGAATAATGGATCTCATCCGCAGGAAGCGATCACGCATATTCAACAAAGCTGGAAAGAAGTATTTCCTAATTTGCCCTTTGACTATTTTTTCCTGGATGATTATTATGATCGCCAGTTTAAATCTGAATTACAGTTTGAACGAATATTCAGCTTGTTTGCCGGAGTGGCTTTATTCCTTTCTTGCCTGGGAGTATTGGGTACGAGCTTGTTTGAGGTGAATACCCGATTGAAAGAAATCAGCATCCGAAAAGTGTTAGGTGCTTCAGTGGAAAGTTTGATTGCACTGTTGTCGAGAGATACTATTCTAATGGCCGTGGTTTCTTTTATAATTGCCGCGCCCCTGATTTACTATGCAGGCAATCAATGGCTGTCTGATTATCCGTTGCGGATTGATTTTGATTATGTGTTTTTCCTTGTTCCAATCGGGATACTGATATTGATTGTTCTGATTACCTCTTCATTTCAGATTATAAAAGCAGCGAATTCAAATCCTGTTGATCATTTGAAAAATGAATAAGTCACTGTTACCAAAATGGCCATTCCGGATTCTCGGCAGCTTTTGCCCCGATCCTCTCTACGAAGAGATTGAAGGAGATTTGATTCAGAAGTTTAATAAAGATGTAAAAGCAGTAGGCGAACAAAGAGCGAAAAGAAGACTGGTATGGAATGTAATTCGTTTTTGCAGACCCGGGATTATTCTGAGGAATAAGCTTTCAGTAAAACTAAATCAATGGTATATGTTCAGTAATTATTTTAAGATTTCGGTACGCACACTGCTGAAGAATAGGATATTCTCAATGATCAATATCTCTGGGCTTGCCATCGGCATGTCAGTGTTTCTATTGATTGCACATTACATTCGTTTTGAGAAGAGCTATGAAGACTATAATGAAAAGGCAAGTGATGTATTTCGTATTACGCTTGATATTTATAAGGGAGAAGAGTATGTGATGACCGACTGTGGCATGTATGCGCCAATTGGTGCTATGCTTAAAGAGCAGATGCCAGAAGTACTTGATTTTGCGCGGATGTGGCAACACGGGAACCAGGAAGTGAAAGTAGGCACTAATGTGTTTTATGAAGAGCAGATTTATTTTGCTGATCCCTCTGCGTTGAGTATGTTTTCTTTCAATGTGTTGAGTGGAAATGCAGCAACTGCTTTATCCGATCCTTTTCAGGTGATGATCTCAGAGTCGATGGCCATGAAGTATTTTAATCGACTTGATGTACTTAATGAAACAATAGAAATTAAGAAGAACAGATATAAGATAACCGGTGTGTTGGCTGATTCACCAGCGAATACTCATTTAAAAGCTCAGTTCTTGTTGTCGCATGCCAGCCTTGCAAAAAGAACTGAATTGGATTATAAAGAGAATGAATTTCAGGGCAATAGTGAATATACCTATTTGCTCATGACTGAAGGTGCTGATCTGTCTGCGTTCAATGAGAAACTTAATAGATTTTCATTGGATCAGGCAAATAATATCGGCGATGATCGAATTGTGGCAGATCGAATGAAAGACATTCACCTGTATTCGAACAAAGCATACGAGCCTGAAGTGAATGGAAATGCACGTTCCGTGTATTTTCTTTTAGTCATTGCCATCTCTATTTTAGTTATTGCCTGGATAAATTATGTGAACCTTTCTACTGCACGTGCTATTAACCGTGCCCGTGAAGTAGGCATCAGGAAAGTGATAGGCTCTCTTCGCATTCAATTGATTTGGCAATTTCTGTCAGAGTCCTTTCTGGTGAGTTTATTAGCAGCTGCTCTTTCTCTTGTTATTATTTATATGGCGTTGCCTGTCATTATTAATTTGTCAGGTCAAACATTGCCAGTGAATATTTTTGCGACGATTGACTTTTGGTACCTGTTCGTAGGTATTTTATTTTTTGGATCGATACTCTCTGGCCTTTATCCTGCTTTTGTTTTATCTTCCTTCAGGCCAATAGCAGTATTAAAAGGAAAATTCAGTTCTTCTTTAGAAGGGCAATGGCTTCGTAAGGGGTTAGTGATTTTTCAATTTGCATCCACCGTGATTCTTATTATCTGTGTCTCTACAGTATATAAGCAAATCAATTTTTTGCAGCAGCAGGAACTCGGAATGAATATTGAGCAAATGCTGGTATTGCGATCGCCTACATTGAAATCCGATTCCGTCTATCTGATCAAGGCAGCAACTTTTAAAAAAGAGTTAAATTCACTTTCCGGCATCAATCGCGTTACTCAATCCGGAGTGTTGCCTGGATTGAGTTTGGCTGATTTCTCTACTACTGGCAATGTTCTCAGGCCCGGACAAGAGAAGAACGACAAAGGCTTTATCTATTACATTAATCCGATCGATGAAAATTTTATACCTGCTTTTGAGATGAAACTGATAGCCGGGAAGAATTTTGAGAATGATAAATCAACCGACACGCAAGTCATTATCAATGAAGCAACCATGCATGCACTTGGATTCAAAAATGCAGAAGAGGCGGTAGGATCTACACTTCTCGCCTACAATCAGCAACGATCTATTATTGGAGTCCTAAAGAACTTTCATCAACGCTCTCCAAAAGAGAAGCACATCCCCATGGTTTACTGGTACAGTAATCAGGCTGATTATTTTTCGCTGAAGGTAAGCGCTAACGATATGCAGCAGGCAATTGCATCGGTGATTGCTGTATGGGATAAAGTATATCCGGACAGCCCCGTTGACTATTTCTTTCTCGATCAGAAATACAATCAGCAATACAAGTCCGATCAGCAATTTGGTGATATAATAGGAGTGTTCTCTACCCTTGCAATACTAATTGCCTGTCTTGGCCTATTTGGTCTTTCGTCTTACACTGTGGTGCAGCGAAGCAAAGAAATAGGAATACGAAAAATTCTGGGAAGTTCAGTTACCCAGATTGTGAACTTGCTTTCAAGGAATTTCATCCGGCTCATGCTCATTGCAGGTATCGTTGCCATGCCATTTGCCTACTTCGTTATGGATGAGTGGCTATCCGGTTTTGCAGTCAGAATCAATATAAATGTATGGATGTTTATAGTACCAGTAATATCGATCATCTGCATTGCCATGATTACTATCGGATTTCAAACCATCCAAGCAGCGCATACAAATCCCGTAGATCATTTAAAGCATGAATAACCAACTTCCTAAATATGCGTTACGTTTACTTCAGATTTTCTGTCCTGACCATCTCTGTGAAGAGATTGAAGGCGATCTCATTCAGAAGTTTAATAAGGATGTAAAAGCGGTGGGTGAACAAAGAGCGAAAAGAAGATTACTGTGGAATACAATCCGATTCATCCGACCAGGAATTGTGTTGCGAAATAAGTTTTCATTTCAGTTAATGCAACTTGATATGTTTCAAAATTATTTTAAAATAGCCATCCGGAATTTGATGAAACGGAAAGCCTACTCGCTTATTACTGTTTTTGGTTTGGCTGTAGGTATGTCAGCCTGCCTTGTTATTGCAAAATATATAGAGTTTGAAACGAGCTTTGAAAAAGGGCATAGTAACGCTGAAAATATTTATAGGGTAGTCAGCTCATTTTATACAGATGGAAAAATAGAGGAGTATGGAGGTTATGACCTTGGGCCGAGCTTGTTAAACGATTTCCCCGAATTCAGAAGATTTGCCCGTGTACATCACAATGGAGGTATTATAAGTATTGACGATGCTTCTGTTAAACAACGGAAGTTTAAAGAGTCCAACATGGCGATAGTAGACAGTACTTTTCTTGAAATGTTTACTTTTGAATTCATACAAGGACGCTCGAAGACAGGATTGGATAAAATAAATGCTGTTGTCCTCACGCGATCTACTTCTTTAAAATATTTTGGAACAATCAATGCGATAGGAAAAACAATAACGCTACAGGATGGTTGGATTCCAGGACTTTATGAAGTAAGCGCAATAATCGAAGATTTGCCGGTCAATTCGCATTTCAAATTTGATCTTCTCTTTCCTATGCAAACTCTTTTGCAGACCGAATTCTATCGGAATAATAATTCGCGCTGGGATAATTTCTTTACCTACATGGAATTGAATCCTTCATCGGATGTGCTTCGATTGAGTGAAAGGATGCCTGCCTTTGTTGAAAAATACCAGGGAGATGATAAAAGTATAAAGAGCAAATCAAGTTTCCGTTTTCAACCGCTTCTTGATATTCATTATTCGCCCGATCTGGATGATCAGGGAAGTCATTGGAAGATGATTTATTTCTTTGCGGTGTTGGCCATCTTTATTCTTCTCATCGCCTTGGTCAACTATATTAACTTGTCAACGGCTCGTGCCATGGAAAGAGCAAGAGAAGTAGGTGTGAAAAAGGCATTGGGAGTTTTAAGAAAGCAATTGATCTTTCAATTTGTTTTTGAATCGGCTGTTATAAATCTGATCAGTATTTCCCTGGCATTGATGTTAGCCTGGTTTACTTTGCCTATGTTGAATCAATTGATCGGGCAATCGTTGGGCTTCAATTTTCTTGACCCTGTTCTTTGGCTATTTGTAGGAGTACTTTTTTTAGCTGGATCGTTTGGGGCAGGAATCTATCCGGCATTGTTACTCTCTTCCTATAAGGCATCTGAAGTAATCAAAGGGAAGATTGGAAATGAGACAAAGGGTTTTTCGCTACGAAACGGTTTAGTGACATTTCAATTCTCTGCTTCTTTGATTTTACTCATTGCTACTTACGCGGTGTACAAGCAGGTTTCTTTTATGAAAGATCAAAAGAAAAGTATTGACACAAGTCAGATATTGGTTGTGAGAGGGCCAGAACTTTCAGAACCTAAAGGCATGGAAGAAAGAGTAATTTCTTTTAAGAATGAAATCAAACGGCTTTCATTTGTAGATAAAATTTGTACTTCTTTCTCTTTGCCTGGAGAGAGTGCCAGCTTGAGTAACTTAATGCGAAAGGAGGGGAGCCATTTAGAAGAAAGTCGGATCGGGAATATCTATTGGGTCGACCCTGATTTTATTGATTTGTATAACATTTCTTTGATGGAAGGAAAGACCTGGAGTCCTCAGGTTAATTCGGAGATGGAAGGAGTCGTTATCAATGAAGAAGCTGTTAAGGTTTTTAATCTTGGAACAATTAAAGATGCTCTTAAAGAAAAAATAGTAACTCCAATTGGCACCTTTTCTGTCATTGGCGTAGTTAAAAACCATCATTGGAATTCATTAAAGCAACCATTTGCTGCTATGATTTTCAAAGCCGAAAAAATATCGACTAAAAGTATTTCTATTAAGCTCAATGGAGATTTTCAAAAAAATGTCGACCTGATAAAATCTGCCTACAACACAAGTTTTCCCGACGACCCCTTTTCATACTATTTTATAGACGATGCATTCAATTTGCAATACAAGGAAGAGATTCAGATAGGTAAGCTCTTTAGTGCCTTTTCTATCCTTGCCATAATCATTGGGTGTTTAGGCTTATGGGGACTGGCTTCTTTTGCCACCCTGCATCGATTGAAAGAAATTAGTATTCGTAAAGTATTGGGTGCAACAGTGAACTCAATAGTAATGTTGCTCACCGGGCAGTTTTTAAGGCCTATTATCATTAGTAGTTTCATTGCCTTTCCTGTGATATGGATAGGAGTCAATACATGGCTGGAACAATTTCCTTATAAGATGAAGTTATCTTTTGATTTGTTTTTGATTCCCTTGTTCATGCTGCTCGCTATTGCCTTGTGCACAATCAGTTTTCAGACCTTGCGTGCGGCTACTTCCAACCCTGTTAATAGTTTGAAGAATGAATAAAGAGAATAGCTGGTCGCTTCGATTACTTCGCAGCTTCTGCCCCGATCATCTCTATGAAGAAATTAAAGGAGATCTCATTGAGAAGTTTAATAAAGATCTAAAAGCAGTAGGAGAGGAAAGAGCGAAAAGAAGATTGATATGGAATACCATTCGCTTTATCCGGCCGGGAATAATTTTAAGACAACGATTTTCAACATCATTAAATCAAAGTGATATGCTACGCAACTATGTAAAGATAATGATGCGCAACCTCGTGAAGCGCAAGGTATATTCGGCCATCAATATTGCGGGTCTCACCATTGGGATCACATTCGCGCTGCTGATGGGTGTGTTTGTGTGGGAAGAGATACAGGTGAACAGGCAACTTGTGGACGTAGACCGGCTTTATATTCTTGAACAGGAAACAAAGAGCAATAGTGGTATGGGTTTCTTTGCGCCCGTTCCGCTGGCAAAGCAATTAGTAAATGAATACCCTTCGCAGGTAGTTAATTACTATCGTTTCTATGATCGCAATATCAAAGTAGCCAAAGACGATAAGCATTTTCTGATTCAGGCCATGGTAGGAGATTCTACTTTCCTGAACATATTTGGCTTCCCGGTTTTGTATGGTGATGTCAATGCTGCATTGGATCAACCGTATTCCATAGTGATCACAGAGAAGATCGCTAAGCAATTTTTTGATCACAGCAATGTAGTGGGAGAGTCGCTGCTATTGAGTAGCGGCACCACCGATCAGCAGGAGTATATCATTACAGCTGTAGTGCCTGACCTCGGCAGAAATTCCGTGTCCGATCTGGTGAATATCAACGCTCAGATTTTTATTCCATTACAGCATGCCGCCGATTATCTTCTGCCCGATACAGACAGCTGGCAATCGGGTGAGATGATCACATATATCAAATTGGCAACGGGAGCTTCTGAAAGCGAAGTAGAGAATGCTATTCGTGAAATCATTCAAAAGCATGGCACTGAAGTTCAAAAGAATACCATTCATCTGAAGTTGGTTGGGCTGGATGATTATTACCTGATCACACAAAACGGAGCGGCTAAGAAAATGATTTATGTGTTGTCGGGCATAGCTGGTTTTATACTGTTACTGGCGGTGATCAACTTCGTCAACATCTCTATTGCCAGTGCCTCCATACGATTAAAGGAGATTGGTGTTCGCAAAGTAATTGGTGGAAGAAAGAATCAGATCGTTTTTCAGTTCCTTTCCGAATCATTGATCATCACGCTCTTTGCCGGAGTGTTTTCGTTGGTCATGTATGAATTACTGCGAACAGTATTCGGTGAATTGATTCATGTGCAGCTCTCTCCTTTATGGAAGTTGAATTTTGTGTTCTGGCAGTGGTTTATTGTGTTACTCTTTACTATCGGTTTTTTAGCAGGTATTTACCCTGCTTTCTTTCTCTCTTCGTATCACACTATCGACTCATTGAAAGGAAAGCTAAAGGAGACGAAAGATGGATTTGCTTTTTCAAAAGTGTTGGTAACGGTTCAGTTTCTTGTAGCGCTTCTTGTTTTCACTTGTTCTATTGTGATCACCAGGCAGGTATCGTTTTTCCTGGAAAAGGATTTGGGTTACGATAAATCTGCTGTGCTCACCGTTTCTTCCGTGCCACGCATTTGGTCAGAAGAAGGAGTGAATCGTATGTCGGCTGCAAAAAAGGAATTCATGACGCTTTCTCATGTGGAAGCAGTAAGCCTTTCGTGGGAGATACCCAATGGAAATAACACGGGTGATGCCGATTTCTATAAGTATGGAACACGGGAAGACGAAGCAATGAAGATAGCTCAGTTGATGACAGATGAAAATTATGATGAGGTCTATCGGCTGAATGTACAGGAGGGAAAATATTTTTCTTCTCCTGGAGAAGAATGGAAGCCACAGACCGTGGTCATCAATGAGTCGGCCGGTAAACTATTGAAAGTGGGTGTAGGTGATCAATTGAAAATAAAAGGTGTGCCTCAGTTTGATTTTACGGTAGTGGGTATCATCAATGATTTCAATCTCTTCTCTCTTCGCGATCCGCTTCGGCCTATAGTGATATTTCATACCAATGGTACACAGCGTTATCGGTTCTTCTCTTTCAAAGTGCAGCCGGGCCATCTCGCCACATCAGTAGATGAAATTCAATCTGCCTGGAGAAAAGTTTTTCCAGATGATCCGTTCGACTATCAATTCATGGACGAGCGCGTTGCCAGCATGTACCAATCCGAGCAACGTTTGAAGGAAGCTTCCGTTATCGCTACGGGCATCATGCTGGTGATTGTGTTGATTGGCGTATTGGGATTGGTTGCACTGAATGTAACGAAACGTAATAAAGAGATTGGTATCCGTAAAGTGCTGGGTGCCTCCATTACAAGTATACTGTTCCTGTTCTCACGCGAATATGTTCGTATGATCCTGGTGGCTTTTGTCATTGCTGTTCCTGCTTCTGTTTATCTGATCAATCAATGGCTGGATAGCTTTGCTTATCGCGTAAGCCTGCAATGGTGGATGTTTGCCCTGCCGGGAACCGGACTATTAATGGTTTCGCTGCTGGTTGTGATTTTGCAATCCGGTAAGGCCGCAAGCATGAACCCGGTAAAGAGTTTACGGACAGAGTAATACAAGCAGCAGAAGAAATGAAAGAAGATAAAACGATACCGCCTAAGTTGCCATTGCGCTTTCTGTCGTGGTTCTGTCCCGATTATCTGTACGAAGAGATTGAAGGTGATCTCATTCAGAAGTTTAATAAAGATGTAAAAGCAGCAGGAGAAGAGAGAGCGAAGCGAAGATTGTTATGGAATGTGATTCGGTTTTTTCGACCAGGGATTTTACTTAGAAATAAATCTACTATGCAGGCAAGCCAGTTCCTTATGTTCAGCAATTATTTTAAAACAAGCATACGTCACATCGGAAGGAGTAAGCTAAATTTTGGTTTTAAACTTGGTGGCCTTACGCTAGCTATTTTTAGCTTTCTCTGTATTGCTATTTATGTAGCCTATCAGATTTCATACGACACACATCACTACGATTATTCAAATATCTATCGGGTGAATTCTCAACGCAAGAATAATGGACAGGTAGAAAAATATGCTGTTGTGCCCCTTGCCACTGGTCCTTTGTTGAAGCAGTATATTCCAGAAATAGAATCTTTTGCGCGTATTCGCTATGCCAATGGCTCCTATCTGAGGCACGAAGACAAAGGCACTCCTTGCAGTGGATTGATTGAAGCTGACAGTACATTATTTGATATTCTGACTTTTAATTTTATCGAGGGGAAAACGGATGCTCTCACCATTCCAAATGGAATTGTTCTTGTCGAGCCAATGGCGCGACAAATGTTTGGTAGCGAAAAAGCATTGGGCAAACTGATTACTATCAATAATGAAAAGAAAGTGTACCAGGTTTCAGCGGTGATTGAAGAACCTCATCACACTTGTTTGGGATTTGATGCGGCAATACTCAATCGAACAGAGTCTCCCCTAACCTCTAACAGCATTCAATCTCCTGTTGAGTTTGTAGATCAATCGGCATTTCTTCTTGTTCGATTGAGAAACCCGGTGAGCAGTGATCTGACAACCAAAGTAGAGTCGTTATTGGATCGTTTCATTAAGAAGTCTGATCGGCAGGATTTAGCGTTTGGACTTTCGTTTCAACCTATAAATGAAATTTTCTTTGGACCATCATACAATATAGAATTTTTACGGAAAGGAAACTCTACCTATGTGTATGCCTTCTCAACTCTTGGAATTTTGCTGCTTATCGTTGCAGGTATTAATTATGTTAACCTTTCTGTTGCGGAGTTTAGTGGTCGTTCGAAGGAGACTGGAGTACGTAAGGTCTTGGGAGCGCGAAAATATCAGCTGATTACCCATGTTGCATTGGAGACATTATTATTTAGTTTGATGGCACTGGCGTTGGGAATAGGCATACTTTATTTACTATTTCCAACGATAAAAGGTGTGCTGGATGAAAGCATGCGTTTTGAAATGCTATTCAATAAAAATGTATTGATCATTGTATTCACAGGCTTCGCTGTTTTACTTTCCTTATCCTGCTTTTTTCCGGCAAAGATGTTTGCCGCTTCGGGTGTTATTCAAAATCTAAAATCAAAAAACAGTGGATATAATTCTTCGCTCAGTCAGATTTTATTATTTATTCAATTCAGTATTTCTGCGATATGCATTAGTTGCGCAGTAATGGTGGGAAAGCAAATCAATTTTATTCATACTAAAGACGTGGGCTTCAATAAGACAAATTTGTTGATGCTCAATATGCCATCCGAGTTTACGGTGAAAAACATGCAGACTTTCAAGGAGGAACTGAAGCGGATAACAGGAGTAGTTAATGTTTCTAACAGCAATTTTTTCATTAGCGGAGAATATGGAAGTGATTGGTATTTTGTTGAGCAGGAAGGAAAGGCGGAGATGAAGCAAGTGGAACTTCATGAAGTCTTTTCTGATGATGAATTATTCTCTACCCTTGAAATCAAATTGATCGATGGAAGATCTTTCGATGCCAGCATTCCCTCTGATAGTGGAGCAGCTTTTATTATAAATGAAACTGCTGTCAAAGCCTTGGGATGGAAAGAACCTTTAGGTAAACGTATTTACACTCATCCGGAAGAGAAAGGCAAATGGGATGGCACTGTAGTAGGCATTGCACCAGATATTAATATTAGTCCGCTATATGATAAAGTGAAACCTTTAGTCATGCGTTTACCCTGGACAAACCAATACCCGGATGGTTTTATTTATGTACGCCACACTGGCGATGCTCAATCGATTATCAAATCCATTGAAGGCAAGTATAAAGTGATTATGCCAGGTTATCCGCTTAATTGGTTTGATGTAACGATGCTGTACGATCGGGGTCATGAGAAAGAAACCAAAGCTTTTGCCTCACTTCAATTTGGAACGATGATTATTGTATTGATTTCAATTCTGGGTATATGCGCCATGGCCATGTTTCTGTCGGTGAAGCGAATGAAAGAGTTCGGAATACGAAAAGTACTTGGTGCCAGTGTCATGCAGATTTCCCTGTTGCATATTCATTATTTTGTTCGCCTTATGCTTTTGGCTTGTGTGATCGCGCTACCTATCGCATTCCTCTTCATGGAAGAATGGCTAACTGCATTTGCCTATCGCGTGGAATTAAATTATTTGCCCTTCCTGATTGTGGCCTTAGCGTCAGTCGGTGCAGTTGTCTTATTCGCGGGTTACTCGGCAGTGAAAGCGGGACGAATGAATCCGGTGGATGTGATAAAATCGGAGTAGCTCAATAGATAAAATCATAAAGATATTTTCTGGTTGTCATGCAATAACCAACATCTTCACATCGTATAATAAGCGAGCAGATAGAGGGGAAGGCAGGTAACTTATAACTCCCGAAACCCAAACCTCTATGTCCCGCTTTTTGCTTTTCTTATCTTGCTTCTCGCTCACTTTTCTTTACGCGCAAGAACAGCAACCATCACCACCCACCAAGCGCCCCATCCGCGAATCAAAAAGCTTCTTCCAATTTGCGTTGTTTCCGGGCATTAGTTCGAATGGTATTTATAGCGCTTCTTACTACAATACGATTTCATTAAATCTCTTTGGTGGCCTTTCTGCCGGTAATAAATTCCTGGAGATAGGAGGTATATCCAATGTAAATCTTAAGAAATCTACAGGCATACAGTTCGCTGGTCTTGCGAACATCGTTGGCGCAAATGCTTTTGTTAATCTTACTGTTTCCGAAGAGCGAACCATGATCAACAAGGAAGACTTCGAATCTAACTTTCAGGGAATCCAGCTTGCGGGGTTTATGAACTATGTGCGCGATCATGCTGGTGGGATTCAAGTGGCAGGGTTACTCAATGCGGTAGGTGGCGATTTGAAAGGTGTTCAGATTGCAGGTATCGGTAATAGCTCCGGTAATGGTACCAACGGTTACTCCGAAGGATTTCAGTTGGCGGGATTATACAATGTTTCGAAAGAGTCTATAGCTGGCTTTCAGATCAGTACTTTATTTAATTACACCGATGGAGGACTTTCAGGTACCCAGTTTGGATTGATCAACAAAGCCCGTATTATGTACGGTAAGCATACGCTTCCTCCAACACGTGCTCGTTCTTTGCAGTTGGGATTATTCAACTTCAGCAAAGAGATGGATGGCATACAGATAGGGCTGATCAATTTTGGTGGTCGTGCATTGGGTACACGGATTGCGTTAATTAATTTCTTTTCAACCTATCCTACAAAAGAAGATGTGAAAAAAGGAACTCCCATCGGGATTTTAAATTTTGGTTCCAGAGGATCAGTGTTTCGCTTGTCCTATACCGACTTGTTTCCATTAACCTTAGAGTACACCACAGGTACTTGCTGGAATTGCTCCTCCAATCTTTCTGAGTTACCGTTTCACGAAAATGAAATTATCTATAATCAGAATCCACTCATGGCTGGATACAATCCGCAATACAAGTCATGGGGATTTGGTTGGGGCTTTGATAAAATTCTTTATAACAAACACAGCATGTTACCTACCGATCCATTGAACCGGATTCGGATGACATCATTCGGTATCCGGTTTGTACGAATGAATCGCGACAATAAATGGGATAAAGAATTTAACATGGTCAGCCGCCTCCATGCCGAGTATGGACGAAGAGTAAAAGGACGCTATGTGTTTATCGGTGCAGCTCTCAATTATTTTCTGCGCAACAAAGACGTGGAGATGAAAGAATACCACATCAATAGCAAAGTCATTTCTGCTGGTGAGTTGTTCAATAAGAAAGCAACTTTTTGGCCGGGCTATTCGGTGGGTGTGCAGTTGTAGTTCACGGCTGAACTCGGGCTCTGCTCAAAAAAAGATAGCCACGAATTCACGGATGCATGATTCGTGAATTCGTGGCTAAGAAAACATCCCGTATCTTAGGATGTCAATCATTCCGCTTCACACTCGTCTTCTGCGACATCTCTTTCACCAGCAGATATAAAAACTCCTGGCCTTCGTAATAGGCTTTCACATTCACGCGTTCATCTTTGCCATGCGCACGTGAGTCGGTGATGTCACCAAAAATGCCACACACACCATAGGTAGGTATACCTGAATTACGCAAGTGCGCTCCATCCGTTGCTCCTGTCGACATAGTAGGTACAACAGGTACTCCCGGCCACAGCTTTTGAGTAATGGTCTCAATGGGTTTGAATACATCCGGGTTCAATGGTGAAGGCGGGCTCATGTTAGCATCGTTCTTAGGTGTGACGGTGATGCCTTTGTCATCAAACACTTTGATCAGGGTTTCTTTAATCATCATCGGATCCTGTCCCGGTAATATGCGACAATTTACAGTAGCCGTTGCCTGCTGCGGCAAAGCATTGTCAGCATGACCACCGTTGATCATAGTAGCCACACAGGTAGTGCGCAGCAATGCATTATAGTTAGGATATACGGATAATCGTTTCAATGCTTCCCCATCATAGTTGGGTTTAATGATCTCCGCCATATCTGCTGCCAGCTGTCCCTCTTCAAACTTTGATGACTTTTCAAAATACACACGCGTTCCTTCATTCAGCGCCAGCGGAAAATCGAATTTACCCAAGTTGTCCAATGCCTTTGCCAACCGATAGATAGCATTGTCTTTGCGTGGTTGCGAACTGTGCCCGCCACGATTCACCACGGTCAATGTAAATGACTGATATACTTTTTCACTCATCTGCACCTGGTTGAGAATTTTCTTTCCTTCTTTCTCTTGCCCGCGTCCGCCTTCGTTGATGGCATATTCGGCATCGATCAGGTCTTTATGATTATCCAATAACCACTTCACCCCGTTGTGCTCGCCTCCCTCTTCATCGGCAGTCAGTGCCATAACGATATCACGGTCAGGTGTGAATTTTTCTTTTTTCATGCGGATCATGTTGGCAACGAAGATAGAAGCCATCGCTTTATCATCGCTGGAGCCACGTGCATAGTAGAATCCGTCAATCTCTTCAAACTTAAATGGATCAGTAGTCCAGTCCACTTTAGGTGCTTCTACCACATCGAGGTGTGCAAGAAGTAATAGAGGCTTGCGCTTACCATTGCCTTTCAGCCGAACCACAATGTTCCCTTTGTTCTCAGCCGCACCTCCCAGGAAAATATCACTGTCGGTATAACCGGCTGCTTTCAGTCGCACAGCCACTGCTGCAGCTGCTTTGGTTGTACTTCCCGTTGAGTGAGTGGTGTTGATCTCAATCATCTCTTTGAAGATCTCACGTGTCAGTTTTTGATCGGGCTGTGCGAAACTGATTTTCGAAATGCAAATACACAAGAGTGCAAGGGATGATATGTACTTCAAAGGTAGGCTCATAGCGGGTAGGGTTAGTGTTTGATTTTCTAATGTAACACAAAAGGCAATGAGACGATAAAAGGACAGCTGCTATTTTGATGCCCGGAATGATTTCGATTTCATTGGTAACGGTTTGTTCATGCAATCGTGTTCGTTTTTCCTGTGTATTTCGTTTTGTTAGCTGTATTTTTATACCACGTTAATTTCAAGAACAGAATGAAGGTAATTGCATCTGCTCATTCCATCATCGATACAATTGGTAACACGCCTCTGGTTCAGCTCACTAAAGTAGTTCCCGATCAGTGTGCCGGTATTTATCTGAAGCTGGAAAATGTGAATCCAACCGGTTCATACAAGGACCGTATGGCATTGGCGATGATAGAAGGTGCAGAGCGTAAAGGAGTACTTCAGCCAGGCATGACGGTAGTGGAATGTACCGCTGGCGGAACAGGTACATCACTGGCGTTGATTTGTTCGGCAAAAGGATATGCATTCAAAGTGATCTCTTCGGATGCATTTGCAAAAGAAAAATTAAGAGCAATGGAATTGTTCGGGGCACAGCTGGAACTTGTAGCCAGTGAAGATGGAAAGATTACTCCTGATCTTGTTCCACGAATGATTGCGCGGGCAGAAGAGCTAAGTAAACAACAGGGATATTATTGGACAGAGCAATTTAAAAACACCGATGCCCTGGAAGGATACAGAAAGATGGGGGAGGAGATTGTCAGTGTCAGCTGGCAGAACCGATTGATGTATTCTGTGCTGCCATAGGAACGGCCGGAATGTTTGTTGGTGTTACTACCGCGCTTCGTAAGGTACATCCATACATGAAGTTGATTGCATTAGAGCCGGCCTCATCACCACTGTTATCGAAAGGAATAAAAGGAACGCATAAAGTAGATGGGATATCCGTAGGTTTTGTGCCTCCATTACTGGATCAAATAAAATACACGGAGGCAATAGCTGTAGACGAAACAGAAGCACGTGCTATGGCAAAGCAGCTGGTTCAGAAAGAAGGTATATTGGCAGGTACTTCTACCGGACTGAATGTGGTGGCAGCCATTGAACTTGGTAAGAAACTTGGCCCCGGTCACACTGTTGTTACAGTAGCATGCGATTCAGGAATGAAGTACATGTCATCCGGATTGTTTGATTAAAAGAATAAGCGATTCATACACAATAGATCAGTCATTTATGTCGATTATCTGTGACAAAGGTTGCAAAACATTACTTTATTTAATCGCTATCCTCGTGTTTTGGGTTTTGCCGTCTATTTGCACTGCAAGTAGATAAATCCCTTGGGTCAGATGATTGACCCGAAGAATGTAATTTTTTTTATCCTGAATATATTCCGTCAAAATTGTCTTTCCTGAGTAATCATACAGGATTATTCTATCGATGGCATTATCCTTTGAGTTGATAATAATGTTTTCTGTTGCAGGGTTAGGGCCGATATAAATACGTGTATTTAATTCTTCTCCAATTCCCGCTACAGGATCTGCAATGATGTTGAAGCTTTGTGATTTTGGAGCGGCAGCATTGTAATTGATGTTTCCAGATTGATTAGCTTCTATTGTTACCTTACCTGGCTGCGCTAGTGGACTTAATACGTTATCGGCTAAAGAAGCAAGAGTGCCCCCTTCTGTAATAATAAAAGTTACAGGGAGCCCTGATGATGAAGTGGCATTTAGTGTTACCAGAGTTCCATTAACAACCTGGTCAGTTAGCTCTGCGAATGTAATTAGCTGATTAGCTTTATTAATAGTAAGAGCTCCATTCACATAGTTAAAATCATAATTAATATCGGCACCACCGGATACTACTAAACTGTAGGAGCCTGCGTTTGAATTGGCTGTAGCCGATGTAGTTACTATTGGTAGCACGTCAATCACATCCTTATTATCACCGTATTGAAATCCTGAATACTGTATTGTAAAGGCGGGGTTAACTTCTCCGAAAGAACGAACAGCAGCGCTGACTGTAGCCTGCAAATTTGCTTTGCGAATAGTTAAAGTCATTTCTTTTGAAGTAGCAGTATAAGAACCACTACTTTCGACAGAGGCTTTTATTTTTACTGTTCCTGATTTAATGATCGTTACCGTTCTATTGCCAGTTCCTGATAAAGTTACCTCACCCGAATTTTCATTTATCACCTGATAAGAGATCGCACCGGTGCTGTTCGTTGTTGCATTAAGATCAAATGCAGTAGCTCCATACGATGTTTCGATATCGTTGAAGCTAATAGTAGGGTCTGATTGGGGGACATAGATTTGAACTATGCTGTTGAAATAATCTACCGCGTAGATTATCTTATTTGAATCTACGGCAATTCCTGTAGGAGCATTTATCTGCCCGCTTATCTGCCCGGTAAAACTGAATTGATTTATCAAATCTCCGTTGCTATTAAAAATCAGTACCCTGCCTTTAGCATAATCTCCGATGTAAAGAAGTCCCTCATTATCAACGGCAACTGAGATGGGGTATAATGCTTCGCCATTAATTGAATTTATTTCGCGAATGAACTGCCCATTTTCATCAAGGACTTGTACTCTGTGATTATCAGTATCCATTATATAAACGGTTCCGCTCTTGTCTATGGCAATATCAATCGGACCATTAAATTGCCCTTCTCCACTTCCCTCAGAACCGAATTTTTTAAGAAATGTCCCATCACTACTTAATACTTGTATGTTGTTGTTTCCTTTATCAACGACATAGAGATTTCCATTGGGATGGAATGCTATTCCTGTTGGGCTATTGAATTTACCATTTGTGGATCCATACGACCCAAATCGTTTTATGAAAGTTCCATCACCATCGAAAATCTGAATTTCAGACTTTGCGTTATCAACCACATAGATTTGTGATTGATTATTTATTTTGATTGCCCGTGGTAAATAGAATTTTCCATCTCCGGAGCCATATGTACCTATTGTTTTATAGAAAGTTCCATCGTTGTTGAAAATCTGAACTCTATAATTGTCAGTATCGACTACATAAATGTTATTGTTTTGGTCAAGTGTTATTGAGGTGGGACTGCTAAATTTTCCAATCTACAACCTCATGAAATCCAAATTCTAAAACGAGAGCTCCGGAAGTATCTATCATTTTAACCTGGTTGGTATCCCACTTTGTAAAGACAAGGTTCTCGTTTTTATCAGTGGTGATGCTATTTGCTCCCCATGAGCTGAACTTACTTTGAAAAACATCTGTCGAAGCAAATTTTTGTATGCGGGTATTTCCATTGTCACAAACATAAATAGCTCCGCTATTTCCAATAACGATACCTGCAGGGTAAATCAATTGTCCATCCCCCGTACCATAGCTACTAAACTTTCGTATAAACGTTCCTGAGGTATTAAAAACCTGAATCCGACTATTACCCCGATCAACAACATATACTTGATTTGCTCCGTCTATAGCAATCCCTGCTGCTTCGGAAAATTGTCCATTGCCGCTACCTAAGCCCCCAAACTGCGAAATATATTGACCTGTAGAATTGAAAATCTGTATCCGATTACGATCGGCTACATAGATATTTCCATTTCCGGCTAAAGCAATATCCTTGATGCGGGCAAATTGTCCATTGCTTGTCCCTTCCGAACCAAACTTTCTGATGAAATCACCTGTACTGGTGAATACCTGCACCCTATAATTGTTCAATTCGCCCACATAAATATTTCCATCATTTCCAATCGTGATTACACCGGGACTCAGAAATTGCCCGTTACCTTCCCCCCGTTCTCCGAATTTGAAAAGGAATGCTCCTGTGCTGCTGAATACTTGAATCCTATTATTGTCGGTGTCCGCTACGAAAAACCTGCCCTCAGCATCAATAGCAACGTCCTGTGGTGAATTGAAATCACCGTCTTTCAACGGCAATCCTATTTTTCGATCAAATCGGTATTGTTGCGCATTGCCGCAGGTGAGCAGAAGAATGAAGAAAAACGAAAATAAATACTTGTAGAGTGAGGACATTAGAATTAAGCAGGTAATTGAGGTTGAATAATTTACAAAGTTATTATTTCTTAATCTGCTTATAAAATGAGTTTAAGAAATAATTAGTGGTCATTTGCTAACTTTCTACTTTATTCAATCTTATTAGAAGTTGTGATGGAGAAAAGTAAATCAGTGAAAATATTAGTAACACGCGACATCCCCGAAACAGGAGTAGCCATGTTGCGCAAGGAAGGATTCAATGTTACAGTAATGGGATATGATAAACCCTTGACTGCCGGTGAACTGAAAGAAGCAGCAAAGAAGAATGATGCACTACTATGTTTAAGTGCGGATAAAATCAATGCGGAGTTTTTGAATGAATGCAAACACCTGCAGGTCATTTCGCAGTTTGCTGTCGGGTATGATAACATCAATGTGCCGGAAGCAACTAAGTTAGGTATCCCTGTTGGCAATACACCTGATGTGTTGAGCGATGCCACCGCTGATATCGCATTCGGATTGATGATGGCGGTATCACGCAAGTTTTTTTATTTGCATAAAACCATTGCCAAAGGCGAGTGGAGTTACTTTCAGCCTAAGAAGAATTTGGGTATTGAAATAAAAGGTAAGACACTCGGTATTTTTGGCCTGGGCCGAATCGGTGTTGAAATGGCGAAGCGATGCAAAGGCGCATATAACATGTCTGTCATTTATCATAACCGTAAGCGCAATGAGAAAGCAGAGAAAGAACTGGGTGCGAAGTGGGTCACTTTTGATGAGCTGCTTCAGCAAAGCGACGTGCTTTCCGTTCATAGCGTATTGAGTGAGGAAACAAAAGGGATATTCAATAAAGCTGCTTTCACGAAGATGAAGCCTAACGCCATTTTCATCAATACCTCACGTGGCGGAGTGCATCATGAACCTGATCTTATAGAAGCACTAAACAACGGCACTATCTGGGGTGCAGGCCTGGATGTAACCAATCCGGAACCCATGCTTCCGGATAATCCATTATTGTCTATGGAAAGCGTAGCTGTGCTGCCACACATCGGATCGGGCACGGTGGAAGCCCGCGATGCGATGTCGCGACTGGCTGCTGAGAACATCATTGAGTTTTATAAAAATGGCAACGTGCCTCACTGCCTGAATCCGGAAGTGCTGAAGAAGAAATAGTTTTTGATAGATCTACCTCGGATTGCTTTTTAATATACGAATGTGATTGAACTACTGACCTCTCTTTTGCTGGTTGATTTTTCTTCCGGATCATCGATTAATTTCTATGATAACCGGCTTTATCTTATTGGGGATGATGCCAACCAGATTTTAATTTTAGATAAAGAGTATAAACAGTTAAACAGCATTACGGTATTCAACTTTAAAGAAGCCCGCATACCAAAGAAAGTAAAGGCAGACTTCGAAACTTCTACTATTGTGCAAGAGAATGATAAGGATTATCTGCTGATTCTTGGTTCTGCTTCGCGTGATACCAGAATGGGTGGTATTCTTCTGCCTCTTGAGAATTCACCTGATGTACACGGTCAGTCTGATTTTACAACTATTTCGTTTGTTGATTTTGTGTCCCGCATCAAACGGCATCCCGTTGGAGAAATTAACCTGGAGGGAAGTACTGTTATCGGAAATCAGTTTGTGCTCAGCAACCGGGCGAATGGAGATAATCCAACCAATACGTTTATCATCACCTCCAATGATTTCTGGAAGCGACAGCACGATGCGCCCATTGCTCTTTCCCGATTACTGTTGCCAACAAGCAATTCCGGAATAACAGGAGTATCAGAACTCTGTTATGTAGCATCAAAAGATCTGTTGCTGATGACATTATCCAGCGAGCAAACTGCTAATGCTTATGAAGACGGGGCGATAGGTGATAGTTACATTGGCTGGATTCATTCCGTCAGCACTAAAATCAATCAGCCTGAATTAAAGCTGGATGGAATGACGAATCTTTCACTTGCTGACGACCTCTTCAAAGGTCAGAAGATAGAAGGTCTTTGTGTGGAAAGCCTGGAAGGAGATGCATTGATCCTGCATTTAATCTCCGATAATGACGATGGCAAAAGCCGTTTGTTTAAACTTAAATTAACTGTTGAATGAAAAATAAACTGCTCATAGCTGTCGTGCTTCTTGTTTGTATTCGTGTATCCGCGCAAACAGAAAATGGCATCGTTAAATTATTAAATCCTCCTGCCTTAGCTAAGCCAAACGGATATTCGCATGTAGCGGAGATTGATTTAGGTACATGCAGAATGCTTATCCTTTCAGGACAGGTAGCTCTGGATAGAGAAGGTAATCTTTCGGGCAAAGATGATCTGTCAAAACAAACCGACCAGGTGTTTCAGAACATTCAGAGCATCGTCACTCATTCGGGTGGTACTATGAACGATGTAGTGAAGCTCAGTTATTATATACGCGATGTTTCTCAGATTAAAAAAGTACGTGAGGTAAGAGATAGATACATCAACATTCAAAATCCTCCAGCCAGTACATTGGTTGAAGTGAGTAAGTTATTCAGGGAAGATATTCTCATTGAGATTGAAGCTACCGTTATTATTTCTAAGAAATAGAATTTAATGGGAAGGATCAAATAGTTGGGTTCTTCTCAATAGAAGAACCCAACTGAAATGATAAGCTAATGGTGATGATGTTTAGCCTACAATGGTAGTAAAATTTTTAAAAGAAGTTTTTTAAAAACGATCCCAGAATGCAGGAGGTTCAATGCCTAATGAGCGCAGGTACACATAGCCCTGACCACGATGATGAATTTCGTTGTCGATAAAATAGAAATGATGCCATGAAATGGTGCCTTCGTACATCCCAAAAGCTTTATCCGTTTCGAGGAAGCGCTCTGCCGTAATCTGTGGCCATACGTTGTTGATTGCCTCGGTCGTTTCGTCCCATAGTTTTAATAATTCGGCACGTGTAGCAGGTGGTGCCATATTGAAGTTGACTTCAGGGCGATTGGGTACGGCCCACTTGCCGGTAGCAAGACCATACACACCCGGCATACACATGCCAATCATCTCCATAGCCAGCTGTGCGAACGTGCGCATACCACCGATAGAATAGGTAAAGAGTTTGTCTTCAGGAAATGCCAGGATCACCTTGCGTGTGAGCCTGCGGTGTTCCTGCCAGTGCGATAAAAGCGTTTCTGAACTTAATACGGGTTGTTCGGCTGAAAGTGTTTCGTTTTTCATGTTTATAAGGTGTTAAATGGTTTTACATTGAATTGTGCTTCAAAGAAACTACTGCCTTGTGACAGCCCTATGTCAACATGTTTTGGAAAATGTTAAATTATTTTTTTTGCCACAGATGGCACAGATTAGCACAGATAGGTTTTTTGCATTACATCTGTGCTAATCTGTGTCATCTGTGGCTTACTTAAATGAAGATTATTTTGTAGCCACAGGCTCCTGTACTTTTACTTTTCGTTTTTGCAGGTGGCTTTTTCCATAGCGATCAGTTGCTTTTACTTCGATCGTATGATCGCCTAATGCCAGGTCATTGGGGAAATTGCCTTGCCAAAGATGCGTGCAGTCTACTGCATTGCTTGGCCTGCGCCCCGGTATGAGGTTCTCCAGGTAATCCCACTCGTAAAGCGAAGCTTCAAAAGACGGGTCGATACTTTCTGTTTTTGTCATCTTCTTCCAGTCGCCATTATCAAAGCGGTATTCCACCACATCACTGGCAGTGCCCATAAAGAAATTGGCATAGATACCTGCCGTGGTTGATTTGCTGAATGGAATTACTTTCGGTGCAAACAGTTCGATCTGGTAATCGCTTGGTTTGCCTGCTACTTTATAGTCAATGGAGTATTGATTGCCTTTGAAGTGAATGAATGCATATCCCTTGCGTGTACCATCGCGCATGGTGGAAGCAGGTACACCTTGTTCATTGAATCCGCCTGAATACCAGTCACCCGAGGTAGTGCCTGCATTGTATTCATGAAGAGGAGTATCCTGTAGCCATCCGTCAGCTTTGCTGTAGAAATCATTACGCTGCAGGTGAGTGTGTGCAGAGAGGATCAATGTATGATGAAAGTCTTTCAGAATCTGAAACAATCGCTGGCGGTCTTCAATGCGATAGGTGTCATTGTACTGTTGCAGCGGAATGTGAAACGAAAGAATAATGAGCTTGTCTTTACCCACGAGCTTCAGATCATTCTCAATATAGTCCAGCTGGCTTTTGCGAAAGCCGCCCAGATAGCCCTTGCCATCACGCGGATCGGGATAAAGAATATCATCGAGGATAAGAAAATGGACTTTGCCATAATTGAACGAATAATTAGCCGGTCCGAAGTGTGCTTCAAAGCTTTCATCAGAAAGTGAATCGACTGTAGCTTCGAAGTTCATGTCGTGGTTACCCATCACATTGTACCATGGTAACCCAATGCGTTTCATCACATCGATGTAGGAGTGATGCATGTCGAGATTATCACTCACCAGGTCTCCAAGACTGATGCCGAAGCGTACTCCTTTTATATTTTCTACTTCGGTGACCACACCTTTAGCAAAGTAGCTCAGCTCTTCTTCTGTTTTAGGTTGCGGATCGCCAAAGATCAGTGACGTATAGTTGTCGTCTTCAGCATACGCGTATAAGGCGAAGTTGATTTCTGTTGGTAATGTTCCTGTTGGTGCTACACCTTTGTACTGGAAGTTAGCCGGTGATCCGCCTGGCTTATGAATGAAATAATACTGTGGCTGATTTTTTTTGCTGAGCGGAACCTGGTACCCCGCAGGTTTGCTGATGAAGATAATATTGTCATTACTCACTGGAAGCTGGTAGAAACCTTGCTCGTTGGTGGCGGCAACCTGAATGCCATTGGATACTGCTACACCTGCTATGCCTTTTTCTTGCTTGTCGCGCTTGCCATTTTTGTTGAGGTCTTCATAAACATAACCTTTGGCGATGGATTGCGCCTGCATGTAGCAGCTGGCAAGTATCAAACAGGATAACACTATTTTTTTCATAAACAGGTGATTTTTGTGTTGTGAATCAAAGTGAAAGAACCGAAGAGGACGTTACCTGAATGTGAATATAACTCTAAGAAAATAAAAATTAGTTGGAGTGTCTGAGCTGTTCGATATTCAGCTGTTCGACATTTGCAATGTCGAACCCTGATCAATCGGATTTATAATCCAGATTGTAGCAGAAAATTGTTTACTCTTTCCAAGGCAGGTCGGAATTGTAAATTCCTTTTTATCTGTGGGGGCCGACCAAAAAGGATCAGCCCTGATCTCTTGCAAGAAACAGGGCTGAAGTGTAATTTTATTTTGCACAAGAAAATTACATGTCAAAGATAAAGACTTCCATTGTATTTAAGCAATACAATCCACAACAGGTTCTCCTTTTACCTCCCTCTCTAGAAGAACTGATTTCAGAAAAGCATCTGGTTCGTGTTGTTAACCAAGTGGTTGAATCGATGGATCTGACTACGCTAATAAATACCTATGAAGGGGGAGGCACCAGTGCTTATCATCCGCGCATGTTGTTAAAGGTTCTCTTATATGCCTACAGTGTTAAGATTTATACCGGACGTCAAATGGCCAAGGCGCTGACTCAGGATATTCACTTTATGTGGCTTAGCGGCATGAGCCATCCCGACTTTCGCACCCTCAATAATTTCAGAAGCAGTAAAGCAAAGGAAGTGATCGAAGTGTTGTTCAAAGAGATGCTGGAGTTTCTGCTACTGCACAAGTACATAAAAATGGAAAATTACTTTTGCGATGGCACCACCCTGCGTGCTGACGCCAACCAATATAAAATGGTATGGAAGAAAAATGCAGAACGCTTTAAACTGAAGACCCAGGAAAAATGCCAGGCATTATTTAAACAGATCGATGCACTCAATGCAACGGAAGACAAACAGTA
>NNBV01001929.1_pt1 | contig 26241 bp, 24 predicted proteins | sample 1173771 | NCBI WGS metagenome assembly NNBV01 (sample SAMN07173938, study PRJNA388173) | plant metagenome | isolation source: symbiotic tissue sample KVS11 | place: Norway: Troms, Kvaloya island | reverse complement strand
CAGTTGCCGTTCATTGACTTCAGAGCATACCGTATCGGCAACAACATTCCTCAGCAGATGATACCCGGCGAGCAACCTGTTATCGAGTACATCTTTGAAAAGGAAGGGAAGGAAGTGCGCTCGCAACAATTTCTTGCCGAAGCGGATGGTTATAAATTCAAAGGATCAAAAGTATTGAATGAAGATAAGATCAAGCCGAAGATTACTGACTACTATGTTTCCAATCCGGAAGGAGAAGATATTACCCAAAGCACTTTTCAGGGCAATAAGCTTTTAATCATCATCTACGATGTGAAAAAGGTATCTACCGACAACATCACTTCTCTTCGCGAATTAACCAAAGGCCTTGAAGGCAACGTGGAGTCATTGATTCTTACAGCCTCTACCGAAGAAGACATGGATAAATTCCGTCATGAGAATCAGCTGGCGGTACCTTTCGCTTTCGCGGATGCTACTGTACTGAAAACGATTATCCGTTCTAATCCGGGTATTGTATTGTGGAAAGACGGAACTGTATTAGGCAACTGGCATCACAACGATACGCCAACAACACAGGAAGTAATAAAACTTTTAAAATAAATTTTACCGCAGAGGCGCAAAGATCGCAGAGCTAATAATCAAATAGTAACAATATCATTCTTCATCAACCAAGTATAAACTTTGCGTACCTCCGCGTTCTTTGCGGTTAAATAAAAATGAAAGTATTCCTCATTGGTCTCCCGGGTTCCGGCAAAACAACTACTGGCAGAGCATTGGCAAAAGCCATGAAGCTTCCTTTTGTCGATTTGGATTTAGAGATAGAGCAGCTGGAAAGAATGCCTGTGCGCGAAATCTTTTCCATGAAGACAGAAGAGTATTATCGTATAGTGGAATCAAAAGTGCTGAAACAGTGGTGCGGCAAGCCGGGCGATTATATCATTTCAACAGGCGGTGGTGCTCCTTGTTTCTTTGATAATATGGAAGTGATCAATCAATCGGGTATCAGTGTATTTCTCGATGTATCTACGCGTGAAATAGCAAGCAGAATGATGAAGAGTAATCTCGCTCAACGGCCTCTGCTGGCAGGCGCTCCTATGGATGAAGTAAAAGACCGAATCGAATTCCTGCGCTCACACCGCTTGCCTTTCTATACGCAGGCAGTGATTACGATCTCAGAAGATCACATCAGCATACCATCAATAATAGAGAAGATCAACCTCAGAAAGGAAACCCAAGGGTAAGCATTACATTGGTGTTTTTCTGATTGTATTTCACCAATGGATTATCATTGGGAACTGAATACGGACGGTAAGAATTTTTTCCATCAAAATGAGTAACGGCCAGGTCAATATAAAAGCCCGTGGTGCGATAACCAACGCCACCCGATACACCAACTATTCTTCTGTTCACATCATCCTGTTTATCCTGAAAAGGATCGGCCATGTAATTTGCTCCTCCACGAAAACGGAATGTTTTATATCTATACTCTCCACCCAATCTGAAGTTGGTGGTATTCTTATACAGTGATTTTATTTTATCGTTATCAAAGTTTGCATCACTGGTGGTGTACGAATTGGAGTTAGCTGATTTGTATTTTGTATTGTTATAACTCATTTGCTCCACATCAGCTGTGATCAACCCACTCTTCCCAAAGAAGAAAGTAGCACCCGCGCTCAGTTTCCATGGCGTATTAAGATTGTATTCTGAAACAATTACATCCGAAGAAGCCGACTCATTATTCAATACCGTAGTATTGTTGTATTGAAAATTATTCCACCGGGAGCTCAATGTTGCGCTATAGGTATCGGTGATCTGGTAAAATGTGGGTGAGCTTATTGACAATCCCAATTGCAAATGATCTACTGGTCTGTAGATTCCACCAACATTAACATTTACCCCCGATCCACTAATATCCAGATTCTCTTCAAGAAGCAAACTTTCTACTTTTTGATCATCACCAATTGTAAAATTCTCTGAGTACAATTTCTTCGATTTAAAACGAAGAGAAGAAACACCAATACCTCCTCCTATAAAAAACTTATCATTGAAATTAGCTCCATAAGAAAAATTCCATTGGTTCTGAGCACCTCTTGTCTGAATTGTCTCTTTTTGAAAAGGTTGACCGGAGGCTAGAGGGGGATAGTATGTGTTCGGATTGTCAGGGTCTTCTTCAAACAAATAATTATCCCACGCTAATCCTGTAATATCGTTGTATAAATCTCCACCCTGATCAAATTGGCTTGTCGGATATCCATTGGCTTGATTGATAAAATAATCGATGATCGAGCTGTTTGGATTATTGCCTTGATAAGTGAGGTCTTGATTAAAGTCGTTTACTCTGTTGTAGGTGATTGAAAATGTGCCTCCCAAAAATCCTTCGGTGCGATCATAATCTTTATGAAAGGCAACACTAAAGCCCGGAAGCGATAATGTGCTTTTTGAGGCATTGGAAGCATTACCAAGATAATCAGCGCTCTCATTAGAAAACCCAAGTGAAGGCGAAAAAGCCAATTCACTCTTATTATACATTCCCAATCCTGCAGGGTTAGAAGTTGCACTACTATAATCGCCACCTAATGAAACCTGAGCGCCACCCATAGCTTGAATGCGTGCACTGCCCCCTGGACGTATACGGCTATAGCGCAATGCCAGGTCGGAAAAAGTCTGTGCGAAAACTGCATTCGAGAGCAAAGCACAGCCAAGGAGCAAAAGCCCTGATATTTTTTTCATAGAATGTTTCTTAGTTTGAAGTAATCTTAATCTGCTCTCAGCGATTAATGTCTTCCGCGTGAACCACCACTGCTGCTACCACCACCGGTTGAACCAGATCCTGAGCTACGTCCACCACCGCCAAACGAATTGGAACCCGAGTTACTTGGTGTTGACCATGAGCTACGCGATCCGGAGTTGCCATCATTGCCACCCCATGTTGATCTGCCTCCAGAATTTCCACCGTTGTTCCATGTGTTGTTACCATTACCCCAGCTGGAAGAACGACCGCCACTGTTTGTAGTGCCATTGGTTGAGTTGCTGCCGCCATTGCTCCATGAGCTTCTTGCGTTTGAGCTACTGCTTCTCCATGAACGATCGTAGTATTGATTATCGGAACTCGTGCGACCATTGGTAGAAGTACGGCCAGTAGTACTGGAAACATAATTTGCATTACGGCCCTGACCTGAAGACCCAACGTTGGTAGACTGACTGCGATCTGAGCGTCTGCCGTAGGTTACATTCCTGCCACCATTATCACCACCGTTGTTGATGATCACAACAGATCCAGGATATCCATATCCATAACCATAGTTATAGAAGCTATTGTATCCATAATAAGGGTTACCATAAAACGAAGAGTAAGGGCTACCCCACATATTGCCGTATCCGTAATTCATGCTACCATAGAAACCTGAACCCATTCCAAAGCCATATCCGATAGAAGTAGACCATCCGGAGTTGAATCCGCCAAAAGAACTATATCCACCATAGTAAGGGGAATTGAAACTGGAATACGGACTATAACCCCCGCCATAGTAAGAAGGACTATAGTAGCTGCTGTTATAAGGGTTGCCGTAAGACGAGTTGTTATTATAATAATTGCTGTTGTCGTATTGATTCTGGTTTACGCCTACCGGTGGCTGATAACCTGACACAAAGTATTGTGCATCTGATTCCTGGTTATCTCCATTGTAGTTTGACTTGGAATTGTACTCCGGATTTTCTCCGCGACCGGAATAACTGTCATTGGAATTAGTGATGGGCTGCGCGTATTCATCTTCGTCTAAAGAAGTAGATTTAACCAATGCTACTTTAGTAGAATTTAACTTCACACGGTCTTTCGATGTGAAATACATATCGTCATTTTCCTGTGCCTGTACACCCAGTGCTAAGGTGATCAGAGTAATAAAAGCAATTCCTGTTTTCATAGCTGTCGAATTTAATTCTCTCTTATGCCTTTAATTGATATACCAGTTAACGAAAAAATGAAGCCAACGGGTATATTTCCACAACAAGTTTAACCCTATTTTAATTCAAAAACCACCTTTCCGGGGTGGTAGTTTGGCCAACGCCTCTATAGTATTATGAGTGGCAAGTACGGTAAAGTCACTTTATAAAAAATTCCGATCAACCGATTCCCGATTATATTTGCGATTCACAAAAACAGAAGTATTCTAATAAAATGGGAAAAGAGATCACATCGCGAAGCGAAGATTACTCACAATGGTACCTCGATGTTGTAAAAAAGGCTGATTTGGCCGAAAATTCAGATGTCAGAGGTTGCATGGTGATCAAGCCCTATGGTTACAGCATCTGGGAAAAGATGCAACAGGGGTTGGACAAAATGTTTAAAGACACCGGCCACGTCAACGCCTACTTCCCTCTTTTTGTGCCCAAAAGTTTATTTGAAGCAGAAGAAAAAAACGCAGAAGGTTTTGCGAAAGAGTGCGCCATTGTTACTCATTACAGGCTTAAAACCGATCCGAATAACAAAGGAAAGCTCATTGTTGATCCGGATGCGAAGCTGGAAGAAGAACTGGTGGTGCGCCCTACCAGCGAGGCCATCATCTGGAGCACCTATAAAAAATGGATTCAATCGTATAGAGATTTACCCATATTGATTAATCAATGGGCAAACGTAGTACGTTGGGAAATGCGCACACGTCTCTTTCTGCGCACAGCAGAATTTCTGTGGCAGGAAGGGCACACCGCTCACTCCACAGAAAAAGAAGCGGTAGCTGAAACCGTGCAGATGCTGGATGTGTATGCCGACTTCGCCGAAAACTTTATGGCACTTCCTGTTATCCGCGGTAGAAAATCAGAAAGCGAGCGCTTCCCTGGTGCTATCGATACCTACTGCATCGAAGCCATGATGCAGGATGGTAAAGCATTGCAGGCAGGTACTTCCCATTTTCTTGGTCAGAACTTCGCGAAGGCATTTGATGTAAAGTTTACCAGCAAAGAAGGCAAGCTCGAATCAGTATGGGGCACATCTTGGGGAGTAAGTACACGCCTGATGGGTGCGCTCATTATGGCTCACTCTGACGATGACGGACTCATCATTCCACCAAAGCTGGCTCCTATTCATGTGGTGATTATTCCTATCTTCAAAACAGAAGAAGAACTGGCGAAGATCTCTGACAAAGTGCAGGAGTTAACCTCTGCATTGCGTAAGCAAGGCTTGTCTGTAAAGTTTGATAACCGCGATACACATAAGCCAGGCTTCAAGTTTGCCGAATATGAAATGCGCGGTGTACCTGTGCGCATTGCCATCGGTCCACGCGATCTGGAAAGCGGCACCGTAGAACTGGCCCGCAGAGATACCAAAGAGAAAAAAGTATATGCGTTTGATGATGTGGCAAAAATAGTTGCTCCATTGCTGGATGAAATTCAAGCCAATATTTATCAGCGTGCATTGAAGTTCAAAGAAGAGAAGACCAGCTATGTGGATACCTACGATGAACTGAAAAAAGTACTCGATGAGAAGGGTGGTTTTATCATGGCCCACTGGGATGGCACTGCCGAAACAGAAGCCCGCATTAAGGACGAAACTAAAGCTACCATCCGCTGCATTCCATTGGATGCTCCGGAAGAAGAAGGCAAGTGCGTGTACTCCGGCAAGCCTTCGAGCAGGCGCGTAGTGTTTGCGAGAGCGTATTAAGATATAACTTCTTAGGCCCTTTGTGAAAAGACTTTGTATTTCTTGCGGTGAAGTAGGATTTTCACCACGAGGAATACAAAGGATCACACGCAGAACACGAAGCGGGTTGAAAATTTATAGTCAATCCCTGTTAAGATAAGCGGAGTTCTTTGCCTACCTTTATAGTCCCCCTATGACTGAATGGTCTGTTATTATATCTTTAATCGTGCTGGGACTCGTTCTCATCATCATTGAAATCATCTTTGTGCCCGGCACTACCTTCGTCGGTGTGGGCGGATTCGTTTTTCTTGTTATTGGCATTTTCTTAAGCTTCAAATATTTCGGAAGGGAAACCGGCTGGACCATTGTAGGTATTTCTTCCGTCATCTCGGGCGGATTGTTTTACTATTCTTTCAAAGCCAACGTCTGGAGCAGGTTTGCGCTGAAGTCTACCATCGATAGTAAGGTTAACGAAGGCGACCTTGATCATCTTCGCCCTGGTCAGGAAGGCATCACCATCTCTGCACTGCGCCCTGTTGGTAAAGCAGAACTGCTCAACAAATTATTCGAAGTAAAAACATCAGGCGAATACGTTGATACCGGAACCAGGATCCGTATCATTAAAATTTTATCAAATCAAATCATTGTAGAACCGATAAACTAAAACTATGGGAGAAGTATCTTTTATTCTTGTTGTATTCCTGTGCATTGTTGCCTTTTTCTTATTCATGTATTTTGTGCCTGTTGGCTTATGGATCACTGCGATCTTTGCTGGTGTTAAGGTAACGATCGGTGAACTGATCGGTATGCGTATTCGTAAAGTGCCGCCAAGTATTATTGTCAATTCATTGATCACCGCTACCAAAGCAGGTATTCCACTTACCACACGTGAACTGGAAACCCATTACCTGGCAGGTGGTAATGTTCCGAATGTAATTCGTGCACTGATCTCTGCTGATAAAGCAAACATCACATTAAGTTTCAAACAAGCTACTGCTATTGACCTCGCTGGTCGCGATGTATTTCAGGCGGTACAGATTTCAGTAAATCCGAAAGTAATCAATACACCTAAAGTAGCTGCCGTAGCTGCCGATGGTATTCAGCTGATTGCGATTGCGCGTGTTACCGTGCGTGCAAGTTTGGCTCAGTTAGTCGGGGGTGCGGGCGAAGAAACCATTCTTGCCCGTGTAGGTGAAGGTATTGTTACTTCCATTGGTTCGGCTGTTTCACACAAAGAAGTGTTGGCTAACCCGGATAAGATTTCGAAACTTGTTCTTTCAAGAGGTTTGGATGCCGGTACTGCATTCGAAATTCTCTCTATTGATATTGCCGATGTAGATGTAGGTGCCAACATTGGTGCTAAACTTCAAACCGATCAGGCTGCTGCCGATTTGCGTGTAGCAGAAGCAAAAGCAGAAGAAAGAAGAGCCATGGCCGTAGCTGTTGAACAGGAGATGAAAGCCAAAGCACAGGAAGCAAGAGCAAAAGTAATTGAAGCGGAAGCAGAAATTCCTAAAGCTATTGCAGCAGCATTCCTCAATGGAAACCTTGGCGTGATGGATTATTACAAAATGCAAAACGTACAAGCCGATACCGATATGAGAAACTCGATCTCCGGTACTGGTAAGTCAGGCTCCGGCCCGACACCTTCCAAATAAATTTTAAAAGACTTCCTTTAAAGGCGACCTTACAACGGTCGCCTTTTTTATTTATGCCTGCTGAAACCGGAACGTAAAACGCTTGCCTGCTTCCATATCCACCACAAGATGATTAAATAAAACGCTGTAACCCCGGCCCAGAAAGTAAAAAGCTCAAACGTAGTTTCGGGAAACACAGGAGCCTGAGAGAGAAAAGCACCACCAAGTAATAGCATCAGCAAACCAATGCCTGATGAGAAAAAGATCTTCTGTATTTTATGATCGACTCTCTCTCCGTTACTATTCATCGATGTCATGGGAGTTTCAACTACACTTTCTATTTCAAAACCGAGATGATCGGCCAGTATCTTCAAGGTGTACATCCGCGCATTTACTTCTCCGTTTTCTATTCGCTGAATGGAGCGTAAACTGATACGGGTAAGTTCAGCCAGGTGCAGTTGTGTATAGCCTTTGGCCAATCTCCCCTTCTTTACCACATCTGCTATTTTCTCTTTGTTTTCCTGCATAGACATAGCACGTCATTTAAACGCCATTTGCATTTGGCGCTAAAATACCGGTTTTCGGGCTAATACATTTGAATTGTAAATCCATAGCACAAAGAACACAGAGCAGACACTAAGATTCACAAAGTATTTTTCTGAGCCTGGTGTGCCTTCTCTGTGAAACTCCGTGACATTGGATTTGATAAAACTTAAAGGCACTTAACCCATGATCGGTCTTATTATTGAAATCATCTTGTCATTCTTCATTTTGAAGTATGCGTCTCATCAAAACCTGGAAGCCCTGGGCCTTCGACCAAACAAAAGAAGACTCCTGTATCTGGTAATCGGCATAGCTTGGCCCATCTTCTATTATTGTGTTTACAGATTTACCGTTGCCTGGCTTGTGCACAATCCGTACATCCTCAACCCGGAGTATCACTTTACTGATTTCATTAATGCCACCGCTTATGTAGCCCGTGCCGTTGGCTTTGAGGAATTGATCTTTCGTGGGGCACTGCTGTATCTTMTCCTTCAAAAAACGAGTGCTCAGAAAGCAATGATTATTTCAGCTTCCGCATTTGGTATCTATCACTGGTTTGCCTGGCAGGCGTTTGGCAACCCTGTGCAAATGCTGATGGTCTTCCTGATGACCGCTTCCGCAGGTTATGTTTTCGCTATGGCTTTTGTGCGTACGGGCTCCATGTACCTGTCCTTCGCTATCCATTTCGGAAACAACATGGCGAACATGATCCTGTTTTCTCAAGACAAATCAATAGGATTACAATTACTGTTAAAGAGCTACCCTGTTGATCCTTTTGTGCCCGGCCCATTTATCTCCCTGCCGGTATTGGTCATACACTTTATCGGGTTTCAGTTATTGACCTACCTGATTCTACGCAAGTTTTACAAAGCAGATGGTTTATAAAAATAGAAAGGATCGTGGCCGATCCTTTCTATTGTACTTTGTATCTGTTCTCGTTTTTATTTCAATCCAAACAATCCTTCATTCAAAAGATTGAGCGCTTTGTCTTTATGTGAGCGATCTACCAGTATAGAAATATTGTTATAGCTGCCTCCATAGGAAACCATGCGCACGGGAATATTCCCCAACGAATCAAACACATATTTTAACACACCCTCTTTGTCGGCAAGATGATTACCTACTATACAGATGATGGTTTGATTTTCATCTACCTCAATCGTGCCGAAGCCTTTCAACTCCTCTACAATTTCATTCACGTATTTGTTATCATCGATAGTTACGGATACGGCTACTTCGGAAGTAGATACCATATCGATAGATGTTTTGTTTTTCTCAAACACCTCAAATACTCTGCGCAGGAAACCATGTGCCAGCAACATGCGCGATGACTTGATCTTGATAGCCGTAATATCATCTTTCGCAGCGATAGCCTTAAACTCTCCGCTGGTTCCTTTATTACTGATGAGTGTTCCGAATGCTTTTTCATCCATAGTGTTCTTCAAACGTACTGGCACTCCATACTTCTGTGCAGGTACGATGGTCGATGGATGAAGAATCTTCGCCCCGAAGTAAGCAAGTTCTGATGCTTCATCGAAAGTCAGCTCAGCGATAGGCACTGTCTTCTTTACAATGCGTGGATCATTGTTGTGCATGCCGTCAATGTCCGTCCATATCTGGATTTCTTCGGCACGTATAGCGGCACCTATCAATGATGCCGTGTAGTCGCTACCTCCACGCTTCAGATTATCGATTTCATTTTTATTATTGCGGCAGATATACCCTTGTGTAACGATGATATCCACATTGCTCATCGTTTCGATAATGGGCTTCAGGCGTTCACTGATTTTCTCCAGCTCCGGCTCATTGTTTTCGTCAATCGACATGAAGTGCAGTGCCGGAAGCAGACGTGCCGGTGTTTTGCGCTCTTGCAAGTGATGATAGAATAATTCAGTGGAGATCAATTCACCTTGCGCCAGCAACTCGCGGTAGCTGCGCTCGTCAAAACGACCAGCCGCCAGCAAGCGGAACAAACTAAAGTAACGGCTTACTATCTCCTGCCCGATCGCTTTATAGGCTTCGGTGGTGTATAGTTCATTGATGAATGTCGTGTAATGCTTTTCCAGGTCAGCTATTTCCTGTTGAGCTCCGGTTTGCTGTTGCGCCAGCAAGTGTTCGCCAATGCGAACGAGGGTATTGGTGGTGCCGCTCAATGCTGAAAGCACCACAATCTTTTTACCGGGTGTATCCAGTAAAAGGGTTGCGATCTTTTTCATGCGCTCAGGTTTTCCAACCGAGGTACCACCAAATTTTACAACTAACATTTTGTTTATGATTTAATTAAGGGAGGCAAATATAAAAATGAAACGTGCATCACCAAAGAGAAGTGAATAGACTTACAATAAAGCTGCAAGCTTACAAACATAAGCTTGCAGCTTTCATTTCATCTTTACTTCACCAGTTGACGAAGTGCAATCTCAAAAGAGGACTGTGCGATGTTTGTCTTCGATGGGTTTTTATCTAACGTTCGTTCGAGAGCCGTACGAATAGTCTTTGAGATATCTCCGAATATATCTTTGTCTTCCATACTTACTTCACTTTCCATAAAGTAAGCAAACACACGGGCCATGCCGCAGTTGGCAATGAAGTCGGGCAGCACAGAAAACTTCTGATCGGCATACACACCGGTAGGGCCAAAGAAGATCTCCGGATCGGAGAAGGGTACATTCGCACCACAGGAGAATACTTCCACCTTTGACTTTACCATTTTATCTACCTGCTCTTTGGTCACTAAACGTGATGCAGCAGCAGGAATAAAGATCTCAAAATCCAGGTCCCATATTTTCTGGTTCACCACATCAAAAGGAAGAAGATCAGCAGCCACTAATTTATTTCCCTGACGACTGATAACGAATTGCCTGATCTCTTCCAGTGAATATCCTTTCTGATTGATCAATCCACCCTCATGTGTAACGATACCAACAATCTTTACACCTGCCTGCGCTAAATAAAATCCCGCAGCAGCGCCCACGTTACCCCAACCCTGCACTACCGCTCTCTTTCCTTGCAGGTTGCCGCCCCATAGTTCATAGTAATGTTTGATGGCTTGTGCTACACCGTAGCCTGTACACATATCAGCAACAGTATATTTCTTTGCCAGCGATGGAGTGAACTGCTCGTCTTCAATCACCTTAATTACACCTTGACGTAACTGCCCGATGCGATTTACTTTTTGTGGCTCGCTTGGTTTATAATGACCTGTGAACACGCCTTCCTGCGGATGCCAGATGCCCACATCTTCGGTATGCGGAATTACTTCATGAATTTCGTCTACGTTCAGATCACCACCGGTGCCATAATAATATTTTAGTAATGGCATCACTGCCTGGTACCAGCGATGAAGGACTTCGTTTTTACGCGGATCGGCTGGATCGAAGTTGATGCCCGACTTTGCTCCGCCAATAGGTGGGCCCGATACCGTAAACTTTATTTCCATGGTTTTGGCCAGCGATTCTACTTCACGTTTGTCCAGGCCTTTGCGCATGCGTGTACCGCCGCCTGCTGCACCGCCACGCAATGAATTAATCACTACCCAACCTTCTGCTTCTGTTTCTGAATCCTTCCATTCAAAAACGATCTCTGGTTTTTTATTTTCAAACTTCTGTAAGAGCTCTTTCATGGGCGCAAATATACAGGATGCAGGATACAAGATTCTGGATACTGGATCTGAATGTTCGGCTCAACTATCCAGCATCATGAATCCAGTATCTTATGTGCCTACAATCACTCCGCTGCTGGAATCTCTTTGGGCTCCGGTGACGCTCTTCAATGTGTTCACTTCATTGCGCTGGCGTAGTACACCAAGCAGTGCAAACACAAGAGCTTCTTTGAATTCAATGATTTTCTGATCGGGTACTATGACCCTGGCTTTGCCTTTTAGTTTATCAGCCAATAGCTTGATAAAAAACGTATTCAATGCTCCGCCTCCCGTTGCTACCAGTTTCAACAGATGATCCGATTTTGGAACAGAGCGGGTGATCTCTTCCACTATTGACTCGCAGAAGGTACGAAGACGATCTTCCAACGAGATTTTATCATTATCCAGTAAAGGCTGTATCTCTTTTTCAAATCCTTCGCGCCCCAGCGATGGCCGTGTTTTTCTTAATGGCTGATATACTCCTCTAAGCTGCTGAAGTAAATTCTTATCCACTTTCCCCTTCGCTGCTATAGCGCCACCTTTATCATATTGCTTGTTGATTTTATTCACGAGGTGATTCAATCCCATATTAGCAAAACAAATATCAAAAGCTTTGCGAACTCCTTTTATCTCCATAGATAAATTAGCAATTCCGCCAAGGTTAAGACATACATCGTACTCTGGAAACAAATAGCGATCACCAATAGGAACCAATGGTGCACCTTGCCCGCCCAGTGTTACATCCAGGCTTCTGAAATCATATACCACCGGCACATCAGTAATGCGGTGTATCATATTTCCATCGCCCAACTGAAAAGTAAATCCATTTTGTGGCTGATGAAATACAGTATGACCGTGCGAAGCAATTAAATCGAGGTTTCGGATTTTATTCTGTTTGATAAAATCCTCACACTGTTCACCAATAAATTTTCCATATTCAGCATGTAAAGCGAGAAGTTCTTCTCCGCTAAGCAAATGTGCCGTGCTTAGTTTTTTCTTCCATGCAGCGGTGTACTTCACGGTAGTGCCTGCAATGATCTTTGCTTTCCATCTGTTTTTATAAGCAATAGAAGTATAGGCAATGTCAAGACCATCCAGCGAAGTGCCCGACATAAGACCAAGGACGTAGTAGTTATTTTTTGCTTTCATCTTTTTACAGGAATTACAAATTCAGAATGAAGATGTACAAATATCAGGGTGATTCCTCTATTTATCATTGGTAATTTGCACCTCTTCATTCGCAATTTGTCCTTTCAACTAAAACTTTATCTCATCGATTAGCATCTACTGATATATCTTTGAGCCGGCATTAAAAGTAGCGATTTAGTTTATTTATGAACTTAGTTCTTGATTTGGGCAACACGCGCATCAAAGCGGCTTTATTCAATGCCGGTGAGCTGGTTGAAAAATTAACCTTTCCATCTACTGCTGAACTGCTAACCTTTCTGGAGCAAAATCAATTTGAACATGCTATTGTAAGCAGCGTGAATCAGCCGGCTGATGAGCTATTATCTGCCGTACGCGCTACAGGCAAAAAGATCAAACTGAAGGCCGGGCTATCATTGCCTATCGAAAACCATTATGCTACGCCTGATACATTGGGTGTAGACCGGTTAGCGGCAGCGTGTGGTGCTTTTCATCTTTTTCCGAACAGCGATTGTCTGGTGGTAGATGCAGGAACATGTATCAACTATGAGTTTCTTGATAAGAATGGTCACTACCTGGGAGGAGCTATTTCGCCCGGGGTGACTATGCGTTTTGAAGCCATGCACAAGTTTACTGCCCGATTACCGTTAGTACATCTTAATAATAATGTACCTATGATCGGAAACAGCACCGAAACGTGCATGCAAAGTGGTGTAATACATGGGGCTTTGGCGGAAGTAGACGGAACAATTGAAAAATACATTGCTAATTATCCCGGCTTGGTAGTGATTTTATGCGGAGGCGATGCCGCGATATTTGAAAACAGGCTTAAACACCGCATATTTGTGGCCCCCGATCTCATTTTGAAAGGACTAAACAGCATTTTACTCTATAATGTCAGTATTTAACAGGTTTTATTTGGTTGTAGCCTTCGTGGGATTGGCGTGCCTTTCAGTAAACGGCCAGGCGGCATATACTCCTTTTTCTTCTTTTGGCGTGGGCGATTATTATGGCAACGCATTAGTCCATAACCAAGGTATGGGCGGCGTGGGTATTAGCAATCCGCAAACCTGGTATGTCAACAATCAAAATCCGGCTTTACTTGTTTTCAATACATTAACTTCGTTTAGCGCAGGCTACCTGCTCGATAGCAGAACCATTCGTAACAACGATACCAAAGAAAAAAACACCAATGGAAACATTAACTACCTCGTTTTAGGATTGCCTATAAAGAGAGGAAAGTGGACTACTTCCATCGGGTTGACGCCTTATACCAATGTCAACTACAAACTGACCTACACCCAGGAAATTGAAAACAGCATCAACACTGTAGATGTAACTGAAACCGGAAGCGGTGGAATCAATCAATTGTCATGGTCGCACGGGGTGGCTATCACACGCAACATTTCTGTAGGAGCCAAAGCCAACTACTACTTCAGTTCTATCGACAGGCATTTTGTCAACCAGTTATCTCAGGCTACTTCTTCGCTTATTATTCCTTCCATCCATACACGCCAGCACTTCTCTGATTTTAACTTAACGGGCGGCTTGTCTATACGCAAGGATTCTTTATTCAAGAAAAACTATCGTGTCAATTTCGGATTGGTTTACGATTTCAAAGCCGATATCAAAACGAAGTACTATGAAGCCGTGGAACGAAACGGAACAGCCATAGATACGTTAGCTAACAACGAGATCAGGCAAACAACGCTTCCGCAAACAGTATCGGCAGGTCTTTCATTTGGCCGACCTGAATACTGGACACTTGCTACTGATTTCACCTTCCTTGATTATAGTCAGTTTCGTGATATTAACGGAAGTAATTCAGGAACTACATCGGGATGGAAGTGGGCAATAGGTGGTGAGGTCACTCCTGATCCTCTTTCAGTGAGCAGCTACTTAAAAAGAATGACTTACAGAACAGGAGTCAGTTTGGAAAAATATCCTTACCTGATCAATGGAAATACCTTGCAGGACATGGCCGTGAACTTTGGTTTCTCAATGCCTGTAAGCCGTGTGTCCAATCTTGATTTTGCCGTGAAGTATGGTCAGCGTGGAGATATAAAAACCAATACGGTTTCAGAGAAATACTTCAAGGTGTCGCTGGGTATTACCTTTAATGACCAGTGGTTTATTAAGAGAAGATTTGATTAATCGCACATAAAAAATACAGAAAATAAGGCTGGCTCGTAAAGCTGGCCTTTTTATTGTAGCCCCAGGTTGAATGACTGATCACAAACGAAAATACGTTTCCCTCTTTGCGTTACTGGCCATGGCGCTAGCGTTATTCAATTGCGAAACAGAGAAGAAAAAACAGATTGCGGTCTACAATGGCTCCTTGCGCGAATTCGAAAATGTAGACATGACCTACAGTGAGAAGGACGCAGTGAAGGTGAAGATGCAGGCAAAGAAAATCGTGGAACTTCAGAACGGTGATCGCGAATTTCCGGAAGGACTGTACATGGAATTTTTTGATGTCGTCACCGGAGAAAAATCATCTACACTGAAAGCCAACAATGCTTATTATTTCAAGGAAGAAGACAAGTGGCGCGGACGCGGAAAAGTAGAAGTGAAAAACATTCTGAAACACCAGGAACTAACCACCGAAGAGTTGTTCTGGACACCGGCTACTAAAAAAATATTCTCCGACAAGTTTGTCACCATACGCGAGATAGACCGGGTGATTTACGGCACCGGATTAGAGACCGATCAAAACCTGACGAACTATACCATCACCAAGCCCGAAGGTGAATTTGATGTCGAGGAGAATTAAATGGGTTAATGATCATTGAACGTTGAGGCTTATCTCCATTTGCACTTCGTAAATCGTACTTCGTAACTTTACACCATGAAACTACTTGATACCATCATTATCTCACTTGCCGTAGTCTTTATCATCATTGGCATCTATGAAGTCATGAGTGTGGGATTAGGCCAGGCCTACTGGGCGCTGATGCTGGCGATTGTGTTGTATTTTGTTTACGACTATCGCAAGAACATTTCCAACAAAAAGAAAAACGATCTTCCCCAAAAGAAGAAAACAGCAAAGCGATAGCCCGTTATCTGATAAGAGAGGCACGCTGCATTCGGTTGAAGTCTTTGTTCTCGAAACCGGATTTTAATTATAACTAGCTGAAAATCAATCCAATTATTTCCATGGTTCTCCCTTTTGCCCTTTGCCGGATAGGTAGAAGCGGTTAAATTTGCGGTTCTTTAAAAATTAAACTTTACGCGTTTTTATGGCATTGATCGGAACTATACGTAACAAAATGACCAAGTGGGTAGTAGGCGCTGTGGCTATTGCTTTGGGTGCATTCATTGTTGGAAGTGACCTGTTTGGAAATGGCCCTCGTTCAATTTTCGCTGGCAGCCAGAATAACATTGGTGAAATCGCCGGCAGTACCATCTCCATTGATGAATTCAATGCCGTTGTACAAGAACAGGAAAACAATTACATCCTCAGCTTCGGGCGCCAGCCTGGTGATCGTGAAATGACTTCCCTTCGCCAGCAGGCATGGGATCTGCTGATCGCCCGTAAAGCCATTGTACCTCAATATGAAAAAGTAGGTGTAGAAGTAGGCTCGGATGAAGTGTGGGACATGATCCAGGGAAAAAACATTGACGAGAACGTGAAGTCTTCGTTTGTTGATTCAGCTGGCAATTTCGATCGCAGCCGTCTTATTCAATACCTGCAATCTGTAGATGCCATGCCGGCCAATTCAGAAGCACGTGTACGTTGGGAAACCTTCAAGTCAAGCTTGGTACCAGGACGTGCGCGTATCAAATACGAAAACCTGTTGATCAAGACCAACTACGTTACCGAAGCAGAAGCAGAGAAAGACTATCATACTCAGAATGATGTAGCGGAAGTTAAATTCCTTTACGTTCCATATTTCGCTATCAGCGATTCATTGGCTAAGGTTTCTGATGGTGAGCTGAGAAGCTACTATGACAAGAACAAAGACAAATACAAAGCAAAAAAAACACGCAGCCTGAGCTACATTTCCTTCCCGGTTATTCCTTCTGCTGCCGACACCGCTACAGTAAAAGCAGAAATGGATCGCCTTGCTGCCGAGTTCACAACTACCAAAGAAGATTCTTTATTCGCTGTAGACAATACCGATGGCCAAAGCGCTTTCACCCAATACACTCCTTCAACGCTTCCTCCTGCATTAAGCAGCATGTCACTTACTGAAGGAACCGTAGTTGGTCCGTTTATCGATAATGGAAATTACAAGCTCATCAAAATGGTGAAGTCTGGCAAAGACACCATCTACAATGCAAAAGCTAGCCACATCCTGATCAAGTGGGACGATGCCAGCGATGCATCTAAGAAAGCAGCAAAAGAAAAAGCGCGCAAGATTCTTAGTGACATCAAAGGCGGTGCTTCTTTCGCCGAGAAAGCAAGAGAGTTTGGTACTGACGGAACAGCCACTCAAGGTGGAGACCTGGGTTGGTTCCGTTCCGGTCAGATGGTGAAACCTTTTGAGAAAGCCGTATTTGATGCAAACAAAAGAGGATTGCTTAACGATGTGGTAGAAACTGATTTCGGATACCACATCATTGAAGTAACTGGTGTTAAAGACAATACTTCTTACACCGTTGCTACTATTGAAAGAGCTATCACCCCAAGTGATGAAACACAAAACGAAGCTTCACGCAAAGCAGATGCTTTTGCTACCGAAGTTTCAAGCATCGATGAGTTTAAGGAAACAGCCAAGAAAAACAATTACACAGTGATCGATGCCAACGAAGTGGGCACTGCCGATCGTAGAGTAAGCAACCTGAGCGATGCCCGTTCTATCGTTATCTGGTTATTCCGCGATGCGAAAAAAGGCAAAGTATCAGAAGTATTTGAACTGAATGACGAATATGTAGTTGCCGTAATGACAGGCGAAACAGAAGATGGTTATAAGCCATTCGAAAAAGTAAAAGAAGAAATCACTCCTTTCGTTCGCAATGAAATAAAAGGCAAGCTGCTGATTGAAAAAATCAAAGCCCAAAAAGGAACATTGGACGAAATTGCGAAAGCAGTAAGCCCCGATGCTACAGTGGGTTCTTCCAGCGACCTGAAGCTAAACACTAGTACATTGCCTACTGCAGGCTTTGATCCTGTTGCTGTAGGTACTGCCTTCTCATTGGAGAACGGAAAAACATCTGCTCCTTTTGCAGGTGAAAATGGTGTGCTTGTGATGGAACTTCAAAACAAAACGATTGCTCCTGAGGTGGGTGAATACTCTATCTTCAAGAATCAATTGAAACAAGCTGCCGATACACGCAGCGCATACATTATCATGGAAGCCATCAAAGAAGGTTCTAATATTAAAGATGCCCGCTATAAATTCTATTAACAGGCACTAAATTTTATCTTTAAAAGGCGGGCTTGTACCGCCTTTTTTTATTTTTAATTATGGACGAAGAGCAGATCAGATCATTCAAAGAAAAGCTGGATCAGGCACATGCCTGGCCTGTGCTTTACATGTTTAAATTCATTGTACCCAAAGGTAAGGAAGAGGAGATGCGTAAGCTTTTTGCCCGCCACCCTCCTATAGAAAAGGCCTCTCAAAACGGTAACTTCGTAAGTTTCACCGCGCAGATGATGATGCACTCCAGCGATGCGGTTATTGAAGTGTATCAGCAGGCGGGTGCTATTGAAGGCATCATCGCTTTATAGAAAGACTACTACTTTGTGTAACTTGCTTTAACTCCCCCCAATCATTTTATCATTCCAAAATTTACAGTTATGTGGAAAGAAGAAAACAATTCATTAAAAAAGACTTTTGAGTTTAAGGACTTTGTTACTGCCTTTGGCTTTATGACCAAAGTAGCCATGGAAGCGGAAAAGATGAATCATCACCCTACATGGACCAATACCTATAACAAAGTAAGCTTCGAACTTTCCACCCACGATGCGGGTAACAAAGTGACCGACAAAGACCAGAAGCTGGCAAAGATTATTGATCAATTAGCGTAAGTGTGGAGCGGAATATTTCTTTATACCTCATCCCCACTCCCATTGGCAACCTGGGCGATATCACGCTGCGTGCGTTAGAAACACTGAAGAAAGTAAAAACCATTCTTGCGGAAGACACCCGCAAGACGGGTATACTTTTAAAACATTACGAGATTCAAAACTCATTACAGAGCTTTCATATTTTCAATGAACACAAAATACTTGCTGGCTTAGTCAGAAGGATGAAAGAAGGTGAAGTGATGGCCTTGGTTTCAGATGCCGGAACTCCGGGGATAAGTGATCCCGGTTTCCTGTTGGTTAGGGAAGCTTTAAAGAATGAGTTGAATATCGAATGTCTTCCCGGTGCCACCGCCTTTGTTCTGCCTTGGTGAAGTCAGGATTTCCCACAGATCGCTTTGTATTCGAAGGGTTTCTTCCTCACAAAAAAGGAAGACAAACCGTGCTTAAAAAACTGAGCGAAGAAGAGCGTACCATCATTTTATACGAATCGCCTCACCGCTTGCTGAAAGCATTGGAGCAGATCAATGAATTCTTTGGCAGCGAACGAATGGTTTCTGTTTCAAGAGAGCTGACCAAATTGTATGAAGAAACATTTACCGCTCCCGTAAAGAATGTACTGGCTCATTTCCAGGCAAAAGAAGTAAAAGGTGAGATTGTGATCGTGATTGAAGGAAAGAAAGAGGAATCCAAATTGACAGATGATTCAGAATAATCTCAGTTTGCTTTTTAACGTTAATACTGTTATTTGCTTTATCTAATAAAAACCAGACACATGATTGATCTTCTGCGCATTGAAAAAGAGGTAGTTGAATTGAGCAACGAGGTAGCCAAATTCATTCGTAAGGAATCAGACAACTTTGATAAATCGAGAATCGAGCAGAAAGAAGGATTTAACAACCTGGTATCTTATGTAGATAAAGAGTCGGAGAAGAAACTGGTTCATGCACTGGGTAAAATCCTTCCGGGCTCTGGCTTTCTGGGAGAAGAAGGCGCCAATAGCAAAGGCACTAATGATTATGTTTGGATTATCGATCCGCTTGATGGCACTACGAATTTCACACATGGATTACCTCCCTATGCAATCAGCATTGGACTAGCAAAAGGCGATGAGGTGGTGCTGGGCATTGTCAATGAAATTACCAGGGAAGAATGCTTTCACGCCACTGCTGACGGCGGGGCATTCTGCAATCACACACCCATCAAAGTATCCGCAGCCACTACATTGAATACAAGTTTGCTGGCTACCGGTTTTCCGTATTATCAAATCGATAAGATGGATGCTTATCTTGATATCATCCGCACCTTCCTGGATCAATCGCATGGCATACGCAGACTGGGAAGTGCGGCTACTGACCTGGCTTATGTAGCGTGCGGAAGACTGGAAGGGTTCTTTGAATATAATCTTAACCCGTGGGATGTAGCTGCAGGTGGATTTATCGTGCAGGTAGCTGGCGGAACAGTAACCGATTTTAAAGGTGGCAATGATTTTGTCTTTGGAAAAGAACTGTGCGCCGGCTGCGATGTTCATCCGGAGATGCTGGCCATCATTAAAAAGATGTGGGGATATTGAAGCTATTGACCATAGGCAAAGGGAAGTTGGCAAAAAGAGTAACTACCTTCATAAAACGGTCTGCATAATAATTGTAATTAAAGCTTTGAACTAATTTGATTGCTCTTTACCAGTAATCTTAATCAGTCAACATTATTTTTTTTTAACACCCTCACCCATGATTCAATCATTCGAAAAAGTTAGTGCTCTCCTGATTTGTGTTTTCATCAGTTTAATTACTACAGCCCAGGTAAAACTCACCGATCCCCTGCCGGTATCACCGGAAATTAAAATGGGCAAGCTATCCAATGGCCTCACTTATTATATCCGGAAAAATGCACGTCCCGAAAAGAAAGTAGAGTTGCGTTTAGTAATCAAGGCAGGTTCTATTTTAGAAGAAGATGATCAGCAAGGGCTGGCTCACTTTATGGAACACATGTCCTTCAATGGCACAACGCATTTCAAGAAAAACGAACTGGTTTCTTTTCTCCAATCGATCGGTGTAGAGTTTGGAGCAGACTTAAATGCTTATACGGGTTTTGATGAAACGGTTTATATCCTGCCCATACCCACCGATAAAAAAGAAAATCTTGAAAAGGGATTACTGGTATTGGAAGATTGGGCAAATGCCGCTACTCTCGATGCTGCTGAAATAAATAAAGAACGCGGAGTAGTGCTGGAAGAATCAAGATTGGGTAAGGGTGCTGAAGATCGGATGAATAAGGTGATTTATCCCAAGCTATTTGAAGGATCGAAATATGCGCAGCGTCTGCCTATTGGAAAAGATGAGATCCTTAAAACATTTAAGCCCGAAGTATTAAAACGATTTTACAAAGAATGGTATCGCCCCGACTTGATGGCGGTGATTGTAGTGGGTGATATTGATCCGGCAGAAGCAGAGACAATGATCAAAACTCATTTCGGGAAATTAAAAAATCCAGCTAAAGAACGTGCGCGCACCTATGCTCAGATCACTTCGCGCAAAAAATCAGAAGGACTTGTAGTTACCGATAAAGAAGCACAGAATCATATACTCCAAATTAACTTCCCTTATACGGAAGATAAACCAGAAACTACTGTTGGTGATTATCGCGAAGTAATGCTAAGAACGCTATTCGGTTCTATGTTAAGCACCCGCATGCAGGAGCTGACACAAAAGGCAGAGCCTCCTTTCGTATATGGTGGAAGTAACCTCGGTGGATTTGTTCATGGCTATGAAGGCTTCAGTTCTTTTGCTGTGATCGGCAAAGCCGGAGTAGAGCCAGCTATCAATGCTCTGGTTCAGGAAAATGAAAGAGCACGCAAGTTTGGATTAACTTCAGCCGAACTGGAACGTACAAAGAAATCTTTAATGCGTTCTATAGAGCGCGCTTACAACGAACGCGACAAATCAGAATCAGGCAACTATGCAGATGAGTACATTCAGAACTTCTTAGAGCAGGAGCCCATACCTGGCATAGAAAACGAATACCGTTATCATCAACAGTTTTTGGAAAGCATCTCGTTGGCTGAAGTGAACCAGTTTGCAGCAACTCACATTCCTGCTTCTGAAAACAAGCTGGTCATACTTAATGGCCCCGACAAATCTGAATTTGCGATGCCTACCGGCGATCAACTGCTGACCTTTGTTGCCAACGCAGAAAAGTTACCGGTAACGGCTTATGAAGAAAAAACAATTGCTTCAAGCCTGATGGATAAAGTGCCAACAGGTGGAAGCATAGTAAGCGAAAAAGAAAACAAAGAACTTGGCTTCACCGAACTTGCATTGGGCAACGGAGTAAAAGTGATTTTGAAATCAACGGATTTCAAAAATGATCAGGTGCTGATGAATGCCACTCGCTTCGGCGGGCAATCGCTTTACGATTTAAAAGATAATCTGAATGCCTCTTCTGCTACCGCCATTGTAGGCACCATGGGTGTAAAAGATTTCTCACCATTGGATTTACGAAAAGTATTAGCCGGTAAAACGGTGAGCGCCAGTCCGCGCATGGGTGCTATCAGCGAAGGCTTTGGCGGCCAGTGTGGTTCTGCTGATGTAGAAACTTTATTACAGCTCACCTATCTCTACTTTACGCAACCGCGCAAGGATACTGAGTTGTTCAATTCATTTGTGAACAAGCAGCAGTCGCTTTATCAAAACATGATGTCGAATCCACAAGCCGTTTACCAGGATTCGTTACAGAAAATACTTTACAACAATCATCCGCGTGCTCCCCGTTTACCAAAGGCAGAAGACTTTGCAAAGATTGACCTGGATCGTTCACTGGAGATCTATAAAGAACGCTTCGGCAATGCGAATGGGTTTACATTCATCTTCACAGGAAGTTTTGAGTTAGCTAAAATGAAACCATTAGTCGCTACCTACCTGGGAAGCCTTCCTTCCGCTGCCACAACTTCCTCTTTTAAAGATATCGGAGTACGCCCGGTGAAAGGTGTGGTGAAAAAAGAAGTGAAGAAAGGATCGGAACAAAAGAGTTATGTCACCATTATCTTCACGGGTGAAGCTCCTTACTCTGACCAGGCACAGCTACAGCTTCAAACACTCACCGAAGTAATCAATATCAAATTGCTGGAGAACCTGCGCGAAGAACTAAGCGGAATTTATGGAGGCGGTATGCGTGGCAGCCTGAGCAAGAATCCGTACAATAGCTATTCGGTTTCTGTTTCATTTCCTTGTGGACCTGAAAATGTAGACAAGCTCATCAAAGCTACCTGGAGTGAAATCGAAAAGATAAAAGCCAATGGCCCTTCCGAATCGGATCTTAACAAAGTAAAAGAGACCAATACAAAACAATACCTTGAAAACGTAAAAGACAATTCGTACTGGCTGGCCAAGTTGCAACAAACGGTAGAGCTCGGCTCAAATCCTGCCGATATATTAACTGGCGAGAAGCGAATCAATTCAGTTACTACAAAAGAGGTGAAAGAAGCGGCGAACAAATACCTGAACGAAAAGAATTACGTGCAGGTGATTTTAAATCCGGAAAATTAACATCAAACAAATAACAAGGACTAAGAACTTCTGAAGATGGATCAGAGGTTCTTAGTTTAATCTCGTCAGTATTTCATCTACATCGGAAAGGAATACTTCATTAGGAAGTATCACTTGTTGATCCCATCGTTTAGAACCTTGTCCTGTTAAAAGGCTCTTCGCTTTCTCCAGATCTGCACGAGCCAGATCCTTTTGTTCCAATTTTTTATATGCTAGCCCACGATAATAATAGACATCCGAAAGCTGATCATTTATCTTAACCTGATGATCGAAATCAGCCAATGCTCCTTCCACATCATTCATCTTATATTTAAGTATGCCACGTATCAGATAATCGTATGTACCCACCCAGTTCGCGCCTCGGAGTTTTGTTTGTATTTCGATGGAACGATTATAATAATCGAGTGCAGATGAAAAATCTCCCATTCCCTCTTTACACTGGCCAATCAGCATGTAATTGTGTGTATCCGAAACAAAGATTGTTTGATGATGAGCAACAGAATCCTGCTGATATAAATCTTTTAATGCACCTTCATAATCGCGCAGGTAGCGCATACGATGATAGGCACGATTGCCAAGAAAGAACAGCGGCTCATACCGTACTGCCTTCTCCGTCATTTGATACCAGGTGGCTACGTCCCCACGCATCATATAGATAATCGATTTATCTCCCCACGCATTAGCAGAGGTTGGGCACAAACTAATCGCACTATCCATAAGCGCGAGCCATTTTGGAGAACCCCAATAATAAGTTGATCCGATTTCTTCTACCAAATCAGCCACTTTATGACAATCTGTTTTAGGTGATTGACCTCTAGTTAAGGTCATGGTAGATACAAGGAAAAGGAGTATAACATTTATTCTCATAATACTACTTCCTTTAGTTCACCCTTCACTATTTTAAAAGTAACGTCCTGAAAATAGTCGACATCGTATGATTTATATTTTTCAGCAGGCCACTTTATCTCCTTTGTAAGTGAAATCAGGTATTGGTTAAGGCTGTCTTCAAAGTGAGTGAATTGTAATTCAGATGTTACACCCATGGCACGAAAGCGATCGGTCAATCCAAAGCAATTCACTGCAAAACGTATGGTGATAAATCCTGTTTGTGTATTCCATTCCTGCCGGGATACAAATCTTTGTTTGAGTTGCTGACTGATCCAGTGCCTGGTTTCATCGATACGGGTTTTAAGCTCATAGCCCTGAAGTACAAATTTGTTATTACAGAATTTGAATTCCGGATCGTCTGTCTTTGCATCGTATTCAATATCACCAACACTTAATTTATTTTGCCGGGCATACGACCAGAAAAAAGAAAACAATAAAAAAGAGGTTAGTGCAAAGCGAGCCATCAAGGTGAAGGGTTTGGGGTATTTGTCAATATAAAAACAATAGCCAATAACATGCCGGGATTAGCATGTCATTGGCTATTTCACTGAAGAAGTTTTCTATTTATTCAGAGCGCAATGATTTTGCAGGATTAACATTCGCTGCTCTGAACGAACGATACCCTACTGTAAGAATAGCAATGCAGAAAGTAATGCCAATGCCTGCCACAAAAATCATCGGGCCGATATCAATCTTATAGGCAAATTGCTCCAGGTACTTGGTCATGATGAACCAGGCCGCCGGTGCTGCCAGTGCAAAGCCAATGATAATCAGTTTTACAAACTCTTTTGAGAAGAGAAATACAATACTCTCTACGGTAGCTCCCAATACTTTGCGCACGCCAATCTCTTTTGTTTTCTGATTAGCCATAAACGTAGCTAGGCCAAATAATCCAAGGCATCCAATAAAGATAGCTAATGAAGTAAAAATGGAAATCATGGTTGACATCTTGCGTGTGCCATCGTAGAAGCTCTTGATATTTTCATCGAGAAACTCATAACTGAAAATAAATTCGGGATAGGCCTTCTCCCACTTTTGTTGTATCTGTGCTATGGCCGCCTGCATGTCCTGGGTTTTCAGTTTTAAGGACAGGTTCTGATAACCGCGTACGCGATTCGTCAATATCACCGGTGAAATTTCGGAGTGTAATGATACCGTGTGAAAATCTTCAATCACTCCCACCACCGGGTAGCTCCTTCCATTCATCGACAACACTTTGCCGACAATTTCATCATTCGTTTTAAAGCCTGCTGTGTGCGCCAGTTTTTCATTGACAAGATATCCGGTAATGGTATCCAGGTCTGCGATGTTCTCACCACTTACCAGTTTTAGTTTGAAAAGATCAATATAATCACCATCCACATATTTCACCTGTGTGCCATAGTCTTCTTCGTTGCCTTCTATTTTAAATCCGGTGCTGGATACGCTTCCTGATGATGGCGGTGTATTGCTAAGACTTGCTTTCTCAATACCGGGTATCGTCAGCATTTCATTTTTTAATGTGCGCATACTGCTTACTCCATCATTACCTTTCAATGGTTTTTCATTTACCGGAATAGGTACCGTAATAATGGCGTCTTTATCAAATCCCAGATTCTTTTTCTGGAAATAATCCATTTGCTGTATCATCACAATGGTGCCGATGATAAAGAACTGGGAGATAAAAAACTGCATCACCACCAGGCTTCTGCGCAGTGCATAACCGGACGAATTTTTATTGCTCACCAGATTCTTCAATGCCAGCACTGGCTTGAATGCCGACACAACAAATGAAGGATACAATCCGGACAAGGAAGATACCACTACAATAATGGTGATCAGGAAAATCCACACACTGTAGTCAGAACCAAGACCGAGCGTAAGACTTTGTTCGAGGAATGGATTGAGGAAACCAAGTGCTGCCTGAGCTACTACTACAGCAAGAATTACCGCAATGATGGTAACCAATGAAGTCTCTCCCAAAAACTGAAGGATCAACTGACCACGCGAGCTTCCTAACGATTTACGAACGCCTACCTCTTTAGAGCGCTTAATGGCTTCTGCTGTAGTAAGGTTGATGAAGTTGATACAGGCTGTGACTACAAGAAACAGGGCAATCACTCCCATGGTTATCAGTACTGAACGTGGTGTAGTGTTATAAGTATAGTTATTATAACGGTCATCGGAATGCAGCGTACTTAATGGCTGCATGTTGTATGTAGACTCGTCTTTATTTTCTTCATGATACTTTTTATGGCAAGCCGGGATACGCGCTTCAATAGAAG
>NNBV01000003.1_pt1 | contig 26273 bp, 20 predicted proteins | sample 1173771 | NCBI WGS metagenome assembly NNBV01 (sample SAMN07173938, study PRJNA388173) | plant metagenome | isolation source: symbiotic tissue sample KVS11 | place: Norway: Troms, Kvaloya island | reverse complement strand
TTACAGTATGGATGAGTCAACTGTGCATTTTCTAAAGTCCCTAGACCACCATCAGCTTTTCTCTTGATGTGATCTATAGAGTTAAGACGAGTAGGGAGACAGCCACCACAGATTTTACATCGTGGAGAGCCAGGTAAAGCATCTCTGATAAAAGCAGCAGCTTTTGTCTCTCGTGAGAATTCTTTACTTTGGCTATCACTTGTGTTGCTTTTACTTTTAGTTTTTAGAGAGCCAAAACCTTTTTCAATGATTATCTCCTTAATAACATTTTTCTTATCTATTCCTTGCAATAATTTATCAATAATTTTTATATAAAAATCTTTAACCTTCTCTCTTGCTTTGAGTGCATTACCATTTTTACTGACAATCTGCGGAACCATATCATCTTGCCAAATGACCCATTCAAAATCTTTTCGGACTTGTATAAATTTAGAAAAGTATTTAGTTTTTTCTAAATGTAACATTAAGGTAACGATGCCATAAAAAGAGCCTATTTTTGGCTTTCCAGCATTAGTGTAAAAATATACAATGGGGTGCAAACCCAGAGATGAAGGATGATTGCTATTTATCCTTTGCGCTACCATTTTGCAATTTTTTAGCAGTTCTACTGTTTTTTCTCCTGTAGGATCGTCTCCTAATTGATTATCTACTTCTATATTATTAACCATATTTACATATTCTAATATGACTTCAATTTTCTCAGGAGCCGATAGACTTCCTACTATTGGCACGTCTAGAGTTTTAATAGGATTTTTTAGTTTAGGTTCAAAAATAAGTTGATGTATTTCTTGAGCAAGTTGTTCTATTTCATCCTGTTTATTTTGAGAGAATTCTGACCAATATTTATGGCCATTACCACTTCTCATAATTGCACGAGCAGCAACACCATTAGGTGTCTTTCGTGCCAGTAGTAAACGCATTTCAGTTTCACCAATAGGTGCTGCTTGTTGATTAATTTTAAAAAAAGATGCTTCTGCTTTTTCTGAATTACCTTCAACCCACTGTAGCTGGATACCTAAAGCTCCTAAGTTTCTTGCTCTATCAAGAAAATTTTGATCTACTTTTCCTTGATGCTGTGTTAAGGATTGATAATCCTTATAGGAACCTATATTTGCTTTAATAAGCTTCCTTACCTCTTGAGCAGCACCTTTTTGCTCTTCTGTAATATCTCCATCATAAAATTCTTTGGAAATTTTACCATCGCCATAGTCATCATTGATCCAAGCTATTAGAGAACTAAGTCGATGTGAGCCATCAATGACAAAATAATAACTACTAGAACTTCTCCAAAGAATAACAGATGGTATTAAATCACCATCTAAAAAACTTTTTATAAACTCACATATTTTCTGAGACTCCCACTCGTTAGTTTCTCTTTGAAAATCAGGTTTGCGTAAAAATGGATAGAAAAAAGAATTTTTTTCTAAATCACGGATAGATATCATAGGAATATTTCTTCCTATATTTTGGCCCTGCTGTCCTTGTACTTCAAATGCTTCTCTCGGTACAAGTGCATCTAGACTGACCTTTAGGCTGTCCTTTACCATCTCTGCTACTCTTTCAGTATAAAATTGCTCTAGTGATTTATTATATATTACAAATATTACAATTTCTATAAGGCAAATCGTTGGGATGTAAATAAACGCGAGTTCGAGAAAACTAAAAAACGCCAGGAGGCAGTGCAGACAAAAATTTTGGGAAAATATCAATCGAGTTTTTTTGTGCAAAACAGCTAATTAGCCATATCTCCCCTTTGCCAAAACTGCTTTAAAATCTCACCTGGTTTTCTATCCCAAGTGTCAATATGCTCATATATGAAATTATCTTGGTTTAATTTATACGTTGAATAGCCATTAAAAAGCAAACCAGCTTTCCAAGGAACGCGCAACACTCCCCGCACTGTCCACTTTGCTAAAATCGTATCTTCGGCTGACTGAGAAACTTCATGCACATCAAAGTAAATTTGGGTAAAAAATAGCCGAGCGTGAAATCGCAAAGTCCAAAATATAATGCGATAGTTAAATTTGTATTTGAATGTATTTACAGGGTCTTTAAAGTAGATATCCTGTGTATAAATTTCATAAGAGATATCTTTTTCAAAGAGTGTTGGTAAATCCTCTTTTAAAGTTTTAATTACCCGTTCCACCGATAATTGAGATTCCACGCGCATTTTTCCTTAAAAAATCTTTTTTAACAACCGTTGCCAAATTGAAGATGTACTCTTGTTAATCACACCACCCGCACTCAAATCTGACAGAGTGGGAAATGATGCAGACTTAGCATAGGGCCCATTTCGCAAAATTTTAGCTAGGGTATTGTTATTTTCGCGCAAACCTTCGTAAAAAAAGAATACCTCTCCTTGAATCCCAAGTTTACGATTGTATTCAATTGCCTGCACCAGATATTCTGGACTAATACAATAACTGCCAAGCTTCATCAGTATTCCCGGTGCTAACTTCGGCAACGTTGCATCTGTGAACTGCTGGTTTACCAGTTTATCAGCGATCGCACAATAACTCCTAAAGTCACGGCGATAAATCTGCGGCTGAATCATATCAACTATTCCCCGCTTCAGCCATACGGGTGAGTCTTGCAGATATTCCTGGAATGCCCAATCATGGATATTAGGTGCGATCGCAACTAATAAATTAGGATTAACTGCTTTCACCTCCCCGTAGAGACGCGCCAAAAAATCAGTGAGAATATCTGCACGCCACTGTAACCATTGCGTATCCTTGGGGTTCTGCGGCGGATTGCGATCGAATTCTTGGCGATAGCGGCTGACAGTTCCCTCATCATAGCCTCCTTCACAGGGGAACGCTGGGAAGCGATCGTCACCTTGGATACCATCCACATCGTAATTATTCGCAACTTCCAGCACCAAGTTTAACAAAAATTCCTGCACCTGTGAGTCGAGTGCATTCAACCACTCAAAACCATTTTTCTTCAGTAAGTTGCCGTTAAAATCACGCGCAGCCCATTCCGGTTTTTTCTGTAAAAGTACACCGCCATTCAAATTGTAAGAACTAGCAAAACCGTATTCAAACCAAGGAATGACTTTCAATCCAACTCGCCGCGCCTCAACCACCACTTCTTCTAAAGGGTCACGACCTACAGACAGATGGTCAATTTCAACCCCAAAAGTCTGCTGCATTGTTTTGCTGGGATACAAAGTTACTCCCTTATTCCAAACAACGGGAAACACCACATTAAATCCCGTCTCTGCTAGAAAATCCATCGCCTCAGCAATACGTTCCTTTGACCTGAGAACTTTACTATCAGTAGTAGTCAGCCAGATACCACGGGTTTCTATTATTGCCATTTCTATAAATTAAAATTTTCGCTACTGCACCATCTAAACATTGACTAGCCGACGATACCGCGCCTGTATTATTGTGTAAATTCCATAGGCAACCAAACCTAGTGCCACAATACCCAAAAGCCATGCTCCATAAGGCTGTTGCGCTAGCGTCTGTAATACTTCATCCAAACCTTCGGCGGTAGCGGCATTAGATTGCCTTGCAGCTTCAATTAAAAACCAACCAATAATGCAAAATACTATACCTCGTGCCGCTAAACCAAATCTGGAAATCCTGATTATCCACTGGGCTTCTGTGTTACTTAACTCTGTTAAATTGAGTTCTTTACGAAATTTGCCACTAAAAGCTTGATAAAACTGATAGAAACCTAGAGCAATTACAAACACGCCCACAGTTCCAACTAACCATTGACCAAAGGGTTGAGAAAGTAAACGTGCTGTCGAATCTTCAGTAGAATCACTACTATTTTTAGCGCTGCCTGTACCCATAACGATTTGCACAGCACTTAAGGCTAAACTTGCATAAATCAAGCCATTAACTGCGTAACCAATTCGCACTGCCAAACCTTTGGCATCATTACCTTTTTTTTCTGGGTCTTTAATTGCCTGTACAAAACGCCAGATTACGTATCCGATCAAGCCAATTGCAACTAAAGCCAGCAAAAACTTACCAAATGGCTGGTTGACGATTGTTTGGAGAGCGCCTTGGGTATCAGTTGTTTTACCACCCCTGCCAAAAGCCACCTGTACTGCCAGTAGTCCAACTATACCGTAAACTACTCCCTTGGAAACATAGCCAAATCGTCCCAGTCGCTCAACCCATAATGAAGCATGGTTTGTCAACTGTTGTGTCATGGTAGTTGGGGAGAATTATATTATATCTACCTTTTACCAACATTTACCCACGATTCACATCTACCCCAAGGCAAATTGTCTAATATTTTTGCAAAAAATCACTATCGGAATACTATCTTTCAATAGATGCAAAACCACTCAAAATAATATTACATATATAAAGTGCAGGATTATTATTTAGTATTTTTTAATGCTGAATTTAGATTAAATATGTCTCTAATAGAAAGTTCTTGGAAACACGAATATATAACTACCAATGGGGTAAAACTACACTACGTTACCCAAGGGGAAGGGCCATTAATGTTGATGTTGCATGGGTTTCCTGAGTTTTGGTACTCTTGGCGGCATCAAATACCAGAATTTGCCCAAGATTTTAAAGTAGTTGCCGTTGACTTGCGTGGCTACAACGATAGTGATAAGCCAAATGAGCAATCAGCTTATGTAATGGATGAGTTTATCAAAGATGTTGAGGGAGTAATTAAAGGATTAGGATACCAAAAGTGTGTATTAGTTGGACATGATTGGGGAGGTGCGATCGCTTGGAATTTTGCTTATGCTCACCCCGAAATGGTAGAGCGATTAATTATACTTAATCTGCCTCATCCTGCTAAATTTGCCGAAGGTTTACGCACTCCCCAACAGTTACAACGTAGTTATTACATATTCCTCTTTCAACTACCCTGGATACCGGAACTATTCTTACAATCTTCAGACTATCAAGCAATTGAAACAATTTTTAAAGGTACAGCAGTTAACAAAAGTGCTTTCACCAAAGCGGATATTAATGCATATAAAGATGCTGCTGCAAAACGCGGTGCTCTCACAGGAATGTTGAACTATTATCGCAATATTTTTCAACAGAGAATGCTAAATCCGAGTTGGGGAATTCTGGAAGTACCAACAGTAATGATTTGGGGAGAAAATGACACCGCACTTGGTAAGGAACTAACCTACAACACCGCAGCCTATGTCAGGGACTTTCAAATCAAATATATTCCCAATTGCGGCCATTGGGTGCAGCAAGAACAGCCTGAATTGGTTAATCAGTATATGCGAGAATTTTTAAGGACTTCAGCTAATAGCTAGGATTATTAATATGCCAAAGAGTCCATAAAATAATTCTTAATTACGCTCCTACATCACTAACGTAATTAAGTTTTACAACGGGGATAAAGAAAAGAGCCGCAAAACTTGTTTACGATCAGAGCTTCTTAACTTAAACCCCCAGAATTTGTTTGAAAGTATAAATACTCATTAATAAAACCAATTTATGCCGAATAGCCTAAGCTCTTAAAAAGATTTAACAGTGATTTAACACTCTCAGTTTTTTAGCAATTATCGGGCAAAAATCGCCCATAAATCAGAATTAATCGAATTTATGACATCAAGATCATACCTGTTTACATATCACAATCAATCAATTAGGTCAATCTGTGTCCTCAAGAAGTTTAGTGAGATAATAGAAGTGTGAGGGACAGAACGGACGCAACTTGATTATAAAGGGGGAAAATATGAAACTCCAGCTATTAGCGGCCATGGCCTTAGCAACTCCCCTATTGTTCACTAGCTCGGTTAGAGCTGAGAATCCGCAGGACTTACAAAAGTTGCTTTCGACTGGGGAATGTATCCAGTGTGATCTATCGGGAGCTAACCTCAGTGGCGCTCATTTAATCGGTGCTGACTTAAGAGGCTCAAAGCTACAAGGAGCGAACCTTGTAGGGGCTAACCTCGAAGGTGCTGATTTAACTGGTGCTAATTTGGCAGGTGCTAACCTAACATCAGCTTATGTAACCAATGTGAATTTGAAGGAAACCAATCTAAACGGAGTAAATTTTACTCGCGCTACGATTCACGATTCTAATGTGTATAAAGCGTCAATGAATGATCTCAATCTCACTGATGCAGAAATATTTAACACTGGAATCGGTATTGGTGGAGAAGATGCCGAAATTCCTGATTGGAAGTAGGCTGAACTAAGTTGGCAGGTTCAAATAAACACAACATAGGTTTTTGCGTGTTTTAAATCAGAGGAACTGGTTTTTTTGCCAGCATTATCCCTAAAATCTGCCTCTACAAAAATATTAAGATCAATGAAACCCCTCTGCCTTGAAATTACTTTACTATGACGAAGGCGGAGGGGGTTTCTTATTGGGATTCAGCTTAAATTAAGATTCTACCCATTCCAAATGAATAAAACACTTAGGCTGTATTCATTTTTAATTTTTAATTCCGCCTTGCGGTACTAGGAGCTTTTCATCGCCAGAATCTTCAAAGCGACTGCTTCCGAGACTGGCATTACCGATAACCGATTTCCTTGTTTTACCACCATTAGCTCTTCAGCACTAAACTTATCTTTGAGTATTGATAGCAAGATGGGGTTAGAAAAAGTCTCAACAAATTCTACTAAAACTGTTTGCCACCGAGGGGATTCCGAACTTGATTTCGGGTCGTAGTATTTACTTTTTGGCTCAAACTGGGTAGGATCAGCAATATCTTTTTTCACCACACGCATTAAACCAGCAATACCAATAAGATTAGTGTTGGAATGATAGAAAAAAGCTAAGTCTCCTTCATTCATTTGGCGCAAAAAGTTGCGAGCTTGATAATTGCGAACACCGTCCCAGATAGTCTTGCCCTGCCGTTGAAGGTCAGCAATGCTATAGACTTCTGGTTCTGATTTCATTAGCCAATAATTCATCTATACAAGTTATTGATACACTACAAAAATATTTCAATTTTGAGCAGTTAAGGTCGGGGAAGGTGATTATTGCAATGTTTCTGCCCTTCCCATTAGCTTACGTGGTTTTCCGTGGATGCGATCGCTTAAAATACTACAGCCTTGGTCGTTTACTTTCGAGGATTTCTGTTGCAATCTTGGCAGAAAGCGGCCGGTAGAATAAAAAGCCTTGTACATCCTCGCAATTGATAGATTTTAAAAATTCCAATTCTTCTTCTTTTTCTACTCCTTCAGCTGTCAACTTCAATCCCAAGCTGTGTCCCAAGGTAACTATGGCCTTGATAATATGAGCTACTTTGACATCCTGTGTCAAATATTGAATGAAAGATTTATCTATTTTCAGATTGTGGAGTGGCAAAAGCTGTAGGCGCGACAGCGAGGAATGACCCGTACCAAAGTCATCAATGGAGATGTAAACACCCATCTGCTTTAGAGCCTCTAACACCGTTCTGGTAAAATCTAAGTCCTCAATGGCTGTGGTTTCCATAATTTCTAATTCTAAATAGCGCGGCTCCAGACCCGTTTGTTCTAAAACTGTGGCTATAGTCTCCACCAATTTTGGTTGGCGGAACTGCTTAAGAGAAAGATTCACAGCCATCATTATGGGTGGCAATCCAGCATCTTGCCAGATTTTATTTTGAATACAGGCTGTCCGCAGCACCCATTCGCCGATGGGGATAATTAATCCACTTTCTTCGGCTAGAGGAATGAAGACACTGGGTGCAACCAATCCCATCTCTGGGTGCTGCCAACGCAACAGAGCCTCCACACCAGTAATTTCTTCTGTAGCAATATTCACACGAGGCTGATAGTGTACCGTAAATTCATTACGTTCTAGGGCATAGCGCAAGCTCTTTTCTAAAGTCAGAAGTTCAGGATTTTTAGCGCTCAGGGAAACACTGTAGAATTGGTAGTTATTTCGCCCTTTATCTTTGGCGTAGTACAAAGCGGCATCTGCGTGCTGAATTAGTGTTTCGGCGTCAGGACTATTGCTATCAAGCAATGCAATACCGAGGCTGGCAGTCACATAAAGTTCATGCCCTTGGAGATGGAAAGCATCTTCCAATGCTTGTAATATTCTATATGCCACCAGTGTTACCTCTTCAATATCATTGACTCGTGGGAGTAAGATAGTGAATTCATCGCCTCCCCAACGGGCTATGGTGTCTCCGCCTCTGAGTGAGTCTTTTAACCTTTGAGCAACGCTTTGTAATAATTGATCTCCCAGAGTGTGCCCTAGAGTATCATTAATAACCTTGAAGCGATCTAAGTCGAGGAAGATCACAGCTAAACTTTCGCCATTTCGAGTGGCATTGGGTAGAGTTTTACTGAGCAGCTCGTTAAATAGTAGGCGATTGGGCAACCCTGTTAGTACATCATGGAGAGCTTGATAGCGAATCTTTTCTTCTACTTGCTGACGCTGCTGTGTACTAATGATACTGGCAGCCATCGTCAAAAGGGTAGATTCTTCATGCCTAGACCAATGACGCTCAGAGTTACAGTCTGCCAAGCCAAGGTATCCCCAAAACTCATTATCTAAGCGAAGAGGTACCAGGAGCACGGATTGAATGCCATCTCGAATCAGGAATTCTTGTTCAGCGACAGGAAATGTTTGGGTGAGTCCGCTAATCGACTGGCCGCTAGAGAGAACAGTGTACCAACGGGCTAATCCAGAAGCTTGATAAGGCTGATTCTGCCAATGCTCATGGGTAGATTTAATAAAAGAGCGCGTCCATTCAAACCGCAGGCTGACTGCTATTTCTCCTGTAACAGGATGGGGATGGTTCTGAAACAGATAAGCACGATCTGCTTTGGCAGCTTCACCCAATACAGCTAGTGCTCGATCAATACCAGTTTCGTAATTCATTTCGCCTAGCAAATAATTGGCAGCTTCTGCAACTGCCTGTAGCAAGCGATCGCGCTGGCGCAGTTCGGCTGTGGCTTGCTTTTGCTCTGTAATATCCCTAACAATAAAAGTTCTAATTAAATCACTTTCAGGAAGGTAGAGAACGGATTGTTCAAAAATTTCTGCGCCTACTTCCACTTCCCGCACAAAAGAGTTTTTTTCTAGATTCTTAACTTTACTGAGGAGTCCTGTTAAGATTGGGTGTTTCGTCCCAACTTCCCTAAGTTTGGGAAACTTGAGAGCTGCGGCTGGATTGAGATAAGTAACTGTTCCCTCAAAATCCATCTCAACAATTGGATTGGGGATGAGTTCAGGGAAAGATGCTAAACGAGCTAAAGCAGACTCACTAGCGGCTTCAAAACTGGGATCGACAGCTAAAGTTTGAAAAGGATTGGCAGGACTGGCTTGTTCTGATAAGAAACCAGATAAGTCTTCAACATCACAAGATTCAGAAAATGCTTGTTCTGAGAGGTTAGAAATAGCATAATATTTCGCTTGAGCTAGATTACCACCAAAGGTAATAAAATCTCCATGTCTGAGATTATGAGAAAAGCATTTAGCGCCATTTACAAATAAGCCATTAGTACTTGCTTTTCCCTTGTAATTGCCATCAATAATCTGAAAGCCATATTGGTCAGTCTCTGGAACCGTTACTCGCAATAAAATTGCGTGTTGCAGTGATACTGAACGGGAAGCCAAGACAATAGTGTTTGCGGGATGCCGCCCTAGAGAATAAGTAGTCTCTCGCAAGGGGACAGTTCGCCGCCCTTGCAGGTCTTGAATGACCAACAGGTGGCGTATTTTTTCCCGCTCATTTTCTAGCATGGCTGTTCCTCAAATTCTCATATTTTTATGTCTTAGTCTGAAAAATACGACTCCCAGAAGTTACAATTCACTTGGCTTAAGGCTTGATCCTCGCAAGGGGATTGAGTTCCCTTTTTAAGGTAACTTTCTAAGCAAAAGATCGCTAACCCAAGCGTATTGAGATAATTTCAGACTTTCAGTCTGGACTTCTGGGAAAATTTTCTCAATCAAAGTTATCACCGTCTGTGATTCCCTTGGTATGAGGGTGTAAGCCAGCACTTCTTTTTATGATTGGCCTTCTGGAATAAGATGGCTAATTTTTCAATCAGTTTTTCCGGTAGAAGTTGTAGCTGTTTTCTCCACTCATACATAAGTTATAAACTTTATCCCTTCGTCTATATCATCCAACCTTGTCTTTCTTAGGATACCCAGAATCAAATCAAACACTGAATAGAGTACATGGTATCTTTACGGATTTTTATTCTGAGTAGTAGGGAAACTCCGAATTATCAGAAAAATTGGTTTAAAACCCCGTCCTTCGAGAACGGCTTTAAAGTAATGAGTAAGGAGTAATGAGTAATGAGTGGATGAAAAATGGGTATTTACTTATTACTCATTACTCATTACTCCAGAATCACCGTGCGTACCCTTCTCCTTCGGAGACGCTAAGGCGAACGGGAACGCCAAGGGCGAACACGGGGGTGAGGATGTCAAATAAATAACCGTCTGCTTTTGTTTTTTTAATCAGTCAAATAGTATTGCTTTACGGAATTTTGCGAAAGATAGCCACCTATTTTAGTTGTGAAAATCCCCGTTAGTGCAGCCTCTTATAGAGAAGGTCAGGAGAGTGAACGCCTAAATATTAAAAAGGATTATAGAGTAAACTGAAATATAGACCGTTTTCTTGTAATGTTCTCTCATTTGAGTTAACAGATACTAAAGGAATGCCCCAGTCAAGACGAACGGTAAAGCGATCGCCTTGTGACCAACGCAACCCCAGACCAACAGCAGCTAGAGTATTAGGGTCGGGATTCTCTCTATCAGAACTGTTCCAGCCAACACCAAAATCTACAAAGGGGACAACCTGTAACGTGCTATCTATCTGGGGTAGGCGCAGAATTGGTACTTGAACTTCAGCAGAAACAAAGGTGCTATTATCCGTTAGCAGGTAATCTTGACGGTAGCCCCGAATGCTATCCTGCCCACCTAAACCAAATTGCTCTAAAGGTAAAAGTGTTCTGGATGCGAGTTGGGTATTTAAACGTAATAAAAATAAGGTTTCAGGAGCTAAAAGGCGTGCCCACTGCGCTTGCCCTTGCCAAGCAAAAAAACGGCTATCGGGAGGATTTTGATTAATAGTGGGATTCAAGAAATCTATGCCCAAACTGAATTGAGAGCGGAGAGCGATGACTTCACGGCTGTTGCGAGAAGTCCATTCTTGAAAAAATCGCAACGCAGATACCCTAGTGCGTCCCTGTTCATCAGCGCCTAAACCGGGGAAAGGTATTCTTTCTATGTCGATATAAGAGGCTTCACTTTCCCGGCGAGAGGCTGTAAACCCAAGAGCAAATTCTTGTGTAGGAGTTTGAATTATAGGCTGGCGGAATGTCAGTTCGTAATAACGAGAATCCGATTGGATATCTAAAACGTTGAAGGGAGGTTCAATGACATTACTTGATGTGATGCCATAGTTGAAGGTAAGAGTTCCGTTGCGGGGATTGAGTGGTAATGTATAGCTGGCGTCAAAAGAGTTGCTACCATCGGTATTAGTGTAAGCTATACCCAGAGAATCTCCCAGTCCCAATAAGTTGGCTTCATTCAATTGTAATCGGCGGCGGAAACTGCCAACACTAGGCGATCGCCCGTTATCAAGAACTATTTGGCTATTAAAGGTTTTAGCCTCACTGATCTTAACTTCTAAGAGACTCGTACCAGTCCGCGATCCTGCCGAGAGTTCAGCAGTAACGTTTTCAATCAAAGGATTAAGTTGTAAAAGTTGTAGTGCCTCTAGTAAACGTTGGCGATTGAGAGGCGGTGATGTCGCTATTGCTAGTCGGCTGCGGACATAATTCCGATTCAATCGCCGAGTGCCAGTTACACGAATATCTTCTAATTTCCCTTCGACCACCTGAATTTTGACAACACCGGATTGGATTGTTTGGGGTGGAATATAAGCACCAGAGGTGACGTAACCTTTTTTGACGTATAGATCAGTGATTTTAGAACGCGCTTGATACACTTCAGCCAGCGAGATTGGTCGTTTGGTAAATTCAGCAGTAGCTTTGGCTAATTCTTCGGGACTAAAGACCGTACTACCAACAACTTCAAACCGCTCAACAACAATAGTTTGAGGAAAGTTGCCAGGTAGGGGTTCATCAGGTATGGGAGTTGGGACAGAGCCTGGAAATAGTTCTGCTGGTGGGGGAAGTGGCTCTGGCAATTCAGGTGAGGGTAGTGGTGAAGGTGAGGGTGGTTGGACATCCTGTGGTGGTGGGAGTTGTTGTTGCTGTGACAGGATGAAATTACTAGTTGGTAATTGTGTAGTGTCAACAGCTTGAGCTTTCATTGGACTAGAAGATATACTGCTGAGTAACACAAGCATACTCAGTGGTAAGCAGGACACTATAAGATTCTGGGGATATTTATCAATCATCGCACCGGACTATTTTTTGTCATTAACTATGTGATTATACGGGGACTGCTTCAGATGTGAATCTTATTTCATCTTTTGTTGCTAAAGTTGATGTCTCAGGTAAATCTAAATTTACAGCTATTTTTAGGTAAATAAACTATGTAGTCGGAGCACAGCAATGCTCATTGGTGCCAGTATTGTATGATTAGCTTGTGTCATAAGCTAACTGGCAACTGCTATCAAACAAATTAAAGTCAGCGTACAAGCAAGCTTTAAACACTGCTTTCTCGTAAGATTTATGAAAATCTTACGAGAAAGCAATGGAAACAATCCACAGATAACAGGGATTTTATGAGTTATATCATGTCCAGTTGAACGCTTGTCATTGCGAACGGAGTGAAGCAATCGCAGAGACTTTGTGATTGCTTCGTTCCACTACGTTGCACTCGCAATGACATATCACAAGTAATTTACCGGACATGATATCACTTGGAAAGAGCTATTTTTCTAGCATTCTTGTAATAATTTCATCTTCCTTGCCAGTTGCAAAATTAGCAAAATGCTCTGCTAAGGGTGGTACAAGTACTAAAGGATTGCTAAATCCAGAAAAAACATGAACGCCCTCAAATCCTGGAATAGCACCAATCAAAGGAAGTTTATTACTACTAAATGCCACAACGCAATGATGCCAAGTCCCTGGTAAATTCTCCAATGCTGGCAAAACTTCACCAACACTTCTTCGCAACCATTTTTCGCTGATGTCTGAGTTTACTTTGGCATGAGGATCTGTGAGAATACGGCTAATTTGACCTATGCGACAGCTACCATTTTGAAACTGAATTGCACCCGCATCTAAAATTGGTGGTACTGGCTCATTACCAAGTTCGTCCCACAATTCATCAACTTGGGTAGATTCAGCTTCCAATTGAAACCGTTGCAGATTTGCAGGCATAACTAAGGTGCGTAACCTGACATCAACGGGTGGGGTTTCAATAATTTCTGCGTGGGTAAAATACAGTTTGATGGGAATACCAGCAGATTTCAGAAGCTGGCGGCTGAGTCCACCCGCACAAATGACGACTTTAGCACTGGGGAAAGTTGCTGTAGTTGTTTTTACACCATTTTGTAGTACTTGCAATACTTGAGTAATCTGTATTTCACCCCCAGCCCGTTCAAAGGCTTGGATGTAGGCTTGTGCTGTTTTTTCTGGGTGAATATGACCATGTTTAACAGTTAAAGCACCAGATATTGCTTCTCGATTTAGCTGTGGTTCCAACTCACAAGCTTCTTGAACACTCAGTAAACGGGGTGGAATGGCAAAATGATGATATGACGCAGCAGTTGCTTCTGGGTCATTAGCGGCTGAAATAGTAAGTAATAAATCTAATTGCCGAAACTGGATATCAGCGTCTAACTCTTGAGATAGGATTTGGTAACGTGCGATCGCTTCTTCGCACAATTGCCGAGTTAGTGCTGTAGTACCAGACCAATAGGCAAGCCCACCATAACTATAGCGAGTTGCATTCTGTGGTGTTTTGTATTGCTCCAACAAAAGCACAGAAAAGCCCGTTTTCACTAATTCATAAGCGAGTGCAGCACCTGTAATTCCGCCACCAACCACAATCCAGTCGTAGGTCTTCATATTAAATGTCTTTATTAATTACGAATTACTATAAGTTGCTCGTAAACGGCTTAAAAGATATTCTCCCGCAAGAATAGGGGGATAGATAGAACGCTCTTTCTGGCAACTTTCCAGACAAGCAATTTCTGTATCATCATTAGGATGACAGAAAAAAGCAATAGAATACCGGGACTGGTTCACCCTGTGATCATTGGGAATCATCACCCGATGCTTGGTTGAGCAAAACATATCATTTGTCCACCGTTGCATTAAATCGCCAGTATTGACTATTACGGTATCAGGAATCGCGGGTGCTGCAATCCACTCTCCAGATGCTGTCTGTACTTCCAACCCCCCAACGTCATCTTGGAAAAGTAAAGTAATACTGCCATAATCGGAATGCTCACCAGCACGAACTTGTCCGGGTTTTGGTGGTGTCTGCAATGGGGGATAGTGGAGCGATCGCAAGGTATGATTTTGTTGATTATGTCTTGTTGTAAAAAAAGCTTCTGGCAATTCCAACGCCAACGCATAAGCTTGTAATATCGTGTTGGCCACTTCTGTGCAACTATCATAGAAGGCGACAATAGAAGCATCTATCTCTATAACCGCTTGTTTGTTTACATTAAACGCCTCTTTCAAGTCCCCTGGTTTATTGGGGTCAAGACGTTCTCTCTCAATTGCAACGTAACCTGTATTACTAAATTCATTACTCCAAGCTTGATTTTGTTTAACTTCTAAAGGTAAATTGAAAAAAGATTTGCTGTAAGTAAATACTTGCTTGATTAGGTCTTTTGATATTGCCGAATTCTGCAAGTACATGAAACCAATTTTATGACAAGCTTGATAAATTTGTTTCACAACAGCTTGCCGAGTTGTTGCATTGCCATTGGTGAAAGCAGCTAAATCAATTACTGGAATTATGACCATTGATTATTGGATATTTTTTTAAGTATGAAGATCCGTTGTGAAACTTTAACAGATTATCCGGCAGTAGCGGAGGTGAATACATTAGCCTTTGGGCAGGAAAACGAGGCTAAACTTGTAGAGAAAATTCGCCATTCTAACGGCTATATTCCAGAACTTTCCCTAGTTGCAGAAATTGAGGGTGCTGTAGTTGGTCATATTTTATTTAGCTATATTGACCTCGTAGATGAAGAAAGATTACAGGTACTGGGTTTAGCACCTTTGGCAATTCGTCCACTGTTTCAAAGACAAGGAATTGGTAGTGCATTAATAAGAGCAGGGTTAGAAATAGCAGAAGCAAAGAAAGAAGGCATAGTAATTGTAATAGGTCATCCCGAATTCTATCCTCGCTTTGGCTTTCAGCCTTCTGTTGTTTATGGCATAGAATCTCCCTTTCCAATACCAAAGGAATTTTTCATGGTTAAACCACTGCAAAGTTATCAGGAAAAGTATAAGGGAAAGGTTATTTATCCACCTGCTTTTGATGGAGTATAGTATTTAGGACTTACGGAAAAGTCGCTAAAATGGCTAATTTATCTAACTGTTATCGCGCAGCGTCTCGCTTCATAAGACACAATGAAAGCCTTTGCGTATGGGGCCGATCGCTCTCTTTCTCAAAGCTAACTTAGGTTGTCAAGATTCACTGGTGTGAAAATTAGTACAAATATATTGGGAGTTGCAAAGATGGCTTGGGTAGTAGGTGATCGCTTGCAAGGTGGAAAATACACTATTGAAAGAGAGTTAGGAAGGGGGCGCTTTGGCATCACCTATTTGGTCAAAAATAAGAATAGCGATCGCCAAGTCATTAAAACTTTAAATGATGATTTACTAAATTCCCTTAACCAGTCGGAGCGCGGACGGCTAAAGACAATGTTTTTGCGGGAAGCCTTAAAGCTTCAGAGGTGTAAGCATAAGTATATTGTGGAGGTTGTAGACTCCTTTGAAGAAGCAGACCGTTTGTGTTTGGTAATGGAGTATGTAGATGGAGTCAGTTTAGCTGATCGTCGCCAACAAATTCTTTCTGAACAAGAAGCACTACGCTACATTCTGCAAATTGGTGAAGCCCTTATAGTTGTGCATGAAAATCGATTGATTCATCGAGATGTACATCCGGGAAACATCTTTTTGCGGGTGCGAGAAGGACAGCCGGAAGCGGTGCTAATCGATTTTGGTTTAGCTCTGGATTTTGACCACATCTTAACCACAAATCGAACCAAGGAAACTTCTGAGGGATTTACACCCCCTGAGCTTTACGCTCAACATACTAAACCAACAGGGGCATATAGCGATATTTATTCTCTGGCGGCAACTCTTTATGTGCTTCTAACCGGAAAAACACCAGTGGATGCGTTTAAACGGAAGGTAGATAATGCTCGTTTAATAGCTCCGAAAGAACATAATCCTCAGATTAGCGATCGCACCAACCGCGCAATTCTAACAGGGATGAAGCTAGATTTTAAGCAGCGTCCTCAATCAATGCGAGAATGGCTCGACTCTTTGGGGTTAATAGGGGAAATTCCTCAGCCTGTCTCAACTGTATCCTCTAACACTAACTCAAATTGGGAGCGTAAAATCCAGATTTGGGGAGTAGTGATAGCTGCGATCGCAGTTTTTGTAAGCTTACTTGCAGCCATACCTTCTTGGATTCCTATTTTCAACCCATCTAATCAACCATCATCTCCCAGTCCATCATCTACAAAAACACCGTAGATTTAGCTCAAGTTTCATTGTGTGTTGTGCAAAATTCTGCAAAACTGTATTATTTATGAAACACACTTAAGTCATAGAAAACACCCATATTCAGCTTTTTAAACTGTTTTAATTACGAATTATTTAGGGGTTTTCATGCCTTGGATAACTGGACAACGATTACAAGGTGGTAAATATATAATTGATAAAGTCCTTGGACAGGGTGGATTCGGGATTACTTATAAGGCATTGCATATTGAGCTAAATCGGACAGTTGTCATCAAAACACCCAATGAGTATCTCAGCCATGACCCGGATTATGACAAGTATATAGAGCGATTTATCCAAGAAGGCCGGACACTAGCACGCTTGTCTCAAGATCCTCATCCTCACATTGTGGGAGTGATTGACTTGTTTAAGGAAGGTGCTATCAACTGCTTGGTGATGGATTTTGTACCGGGAGAAAATTTGTTTCAGGTAGTGAGACGCAGGGGAGCGTTACCAGAAGTAGAGATTGTACCCTGTATCCGCCAAATTGGGGAAGCTTTAGTGGTTGTGCATAAAGCAGGGCTAGTACACAGAGATGCTCACCCCGGTAACATCATGGTGCGGAGCAATGGCAAAGCGGTTTTGATTGACTTTGGTATTGCTAAGGAACTGTTGCCTAAAACTTTGAGTTCAACAGGCAATGCGGGTAATCATGGATTTGCACCCTATGAGCAGATGACTGGGGGGAGTCGAGAGCCAACTGTTGATGTTTATTGTTTGGCAGCTACACTTTATTATGCGGTGACAGGTCAAAACCCCACAACTTCTTTAGCTCGTAGGCTTCATGATGCTCCTCTAACTCCACCCAAACAAATTAATCCAAGCATTAGTAAACTCTTAAATAAAGCAATACTCAAGGGTATGGCACTGGAGGCGAAAGACCGTCCTCAGTCAATGCACGTATGGTTGGCAATGTTAGAAGCACAAAAAACATCACCCTCATATCCTGCTAAACCAGTTGATCGTAAAGAAGTTGTTTATCCTAAACCCAAGCTAAAGTCAAAAGCTACTCCAGGTAAGGAAACTCTAAAAAATAAATTATCCAATTTCATTGGATCACAACGATTTTCTTTCCCCCTCTTCCCCTCCCATAAAAACAATGGAATATTATTTTATTTGAAAGTCCCGAAACCAGTTATTAAATCACTTAGGATTATTCCCTGGGGCTGGTTGATGGGGGTGTTATTTATTTGCCTATTTATAGGCTACCTTTTAGGTGCATCAAAGGCTTCGGTCTTTAGTTGGGCTTGCATGGCTGGGGCTATAGCTGTGGCTATAGCTGTGGCTGGCGCTGGCGCTGGTGGGTATTGGACTACGACTATTGCTATGGCTGGGTTTGGGTCTGCGAATACGATAATGGTTTTCACCGTAGTTAGAGCTTGGTCTAGGGTTTGGTCTCGGGCTTGGGATGTTGGGGCTATTGGGGCTATTGGGGCTATGAGTTGGGCTATCTATGTGGCTGGAGAGAAATTACGAGAATCCTTTAGCAGGGTTGATACTTTTGTAATTTTAGCTAGCACTTCTAGTCTAGGCTTGGGTTTGGGATGGTTAGGACATAGGATTTTTAATACAGGTACATAGCTTACTGAAGCTCTAAAAGCTAACTGGCAAAAGATTTTGTAGCTGTTGTATCGAGTAAAGAAGCGATGTCTAAAGGACAAGCCTCTGCGCGTCTAGATATCTTTAACCTCATACAAAATATTAAATTTCCGCCTCAATACCAAACGCTGGTTTTAAGAGTATTGTTATGGAAGATAAGCTAGGTAAATAAACTGATATCTACATTAAAATAGTCTGCCAAAGCTTCTGCTTGAGTTTTAGTAATGGTGCGATCGCCATTAACAATTTGCAAGGCAATTTCCAATGAACCAATTACCTCAGCTAATGCTTCGGTTGTAGTATCGCGTGCGTCCATTAGATGTACTAACATCGAATTGGGTGTACTTTGGAGAATTGGGTAATGGGTTTCTTCAAACTGCTCAATTAAAGTCACCAACAGTTGCAACAGCATCTCTTCTTCTGGTGTACGATTGGGACGATGTTCTAAGGTTAATGCGAGTGCGATCGCTTGTTCGTTTTCTGCATCCGTGGTAATGATTTTTGGCTGATACTCGGCTAGCAATTTACCATAAGATTCTGGATTAAAAGTACGGGTCATTTTTCCATTTATCCTTATCATATTCAGCGTGAGTCAGGACATATTTAATATAGATTCTTTGAGTTTCGTAAACAATATCAGCAATCAAACGGTAATTGTTTCCTTTAATATTAAACACAGTGAAGTTACCAACTACTTCTGCTTTTGGATAAATATCCTGAACTTCAAGCAGATTTTTCCATTCAGCTTTAGTTGCTACCCTATACCAATCATAAAGTGCTTCCCTTGTATCTGAATGTGCCTCACAAAATTCTCGTAGAATTCTGCGACTAATAACGTGCATTTAAGTTTACTCTGATTACGATTCTTAAATTTTCTCTCAAATTCAGGGTTTTATAAAGCTGCCACCTAACCAAGAATCTCCCGATTTGAATTCGGGAGAGTGACAAAAAACCCCAAATGTATTGTCTTTATCAAATAACAACCTCTTGCTTAGGCTTCCGCACTGGACGCTTGCGTTCGCTGCGACGAACGCCCCCTGCCATTTTGTACTCATCGCTATTCTTGCCATACTTTGCAGCTACGCTGACTAACACATGTTCTGTTAGTTCCATCAGCGACTTTTCGGCTAATTCTAAGGTTCCCTGAGTTAGATCCACTGTGGAGAGGCTGGAGTTATAAGCTTCCAACTTGTCCTGTGTTTTTTTGATGGCGGCGGCAAAGTTGTCAATAGTGACTCCATTGCCTAAATCTAAGGTGGAACTAATCGATTTCAAAGCGGCAATCCGACGCTGTGCCCTATCAAGTACTTTAGACCCACGTTTTGGACGTGACATAAATAACTTTCCTTTTGTTAATCATGCACTAGGATAAAAACTGACTTATATCCTTGTCTTTACACCATTAGGATAAACAAAAACGGGGTGATTAACACCCGCAATATTCAGTATTATATAAAATATTTGATACAAAATTTATTATGACCTTTAAGTTAATTTACTGACAACTATCCAAATTCAATAAACGATTGCCCGAATTCAATAAACGAGCGCCCGAATTCAATAAACGATTGCCCGAATTTAATATCGCGCTTCTCGCTTGATTGCAATATCGAACTCCCAATATGGTTCGGTTAAGGCAAGAGACGCGATAAATCGCCGTCTCTACAATAATCAATCCTTCGTAGAGACGGCAATTTATTGCGTCTTTGTGATCTAGAACTTTCACCAAAAAACTTTATACGCGATCTGTATTCTTAGAGTGATTTTTGGCGTTGCTTATATTTGCAATTTTAAGGTAGTTTAGCAGGCTATGTCTGAAGACAACCGCTACGCGTCTGGGTATCTTTATATGCAAAAACTTACACTTCTGGTTCAACGCCGAGCGATCGCAATTGAGCAGCCAAGCGATCGGCTCTTTGTCTTTCCTGTTCAGCCCGTTGAGATTCTTGTTCAGCCCGTTGGGATTCCTGTTCGGCTCTTTCCTCACCAGTCAACAACAAATTACCCTGCAAATCCCACCAACGTAACCAGGGCAATTGAGCGTTTTGATATTCTCCTTGCCAAATCCCTAACTCCACTCCTAAGCGGGTAATCGGATAATGTCCGCGTTCATTTGCTGCTAATAACTGATATTGTCCACCAATTAATTCATAAACTTCTACACTGGCTTTATTCACTTCATAAATGCCATAAAAAGCCGGATGAATTACTTGCTCATAAACCCAAAATTTGCCCTGCCAAGGGGTTTTATCTCGTTCTTCACTACCATCCCCAGAAACAAATTCCAAGGCAATCAAAGGGGCAATAAATTCTCGCCACAGTACATAAGACCTCCGCGTTTGTCCATCGAGCAAGGGCGGTACATTTCCTACATAAAACCAATCTGGTGCTTCTGCCCCTCGTTCTGGCGGATCTGTCAAGCGCCAGTAAATACCTAAGTCCTGACCTATACAATATTCACCTTCAGGATGTAATTTTTTAAGGATAGGTGTAATCGAGTCAGTAAGTAAAATGCTTTGGGGATGCTCTTGCCAATTTTTCACGAAAGTACCATCTGACTCTGGTAGCTGTGTATGGTCAGGGAAAGGAGTGAGGGCGGCGGATGGATCGATTGCAGAGGTCATAGGTCTAGCCTCGCGCTGGGGTGAAGTTTATTTTTTAGTTTAGCTTGCGTACTTAACCAAGTTTTACTCGCAGCTAAGAATCCTTTGGGGTAATTAAAAATTGGAGCAAAGCAAGTTGACGAGCTTCACTCCCGACTAATCTCAAAGTACACGTAGTAAGCTGGGAATGCTTTCGATCGCTGACAAATCCCGAATTTCTGCCAAAGCTTGCCTAAAATTACCTTCCCGTACATCATGGGTAACAACCACAATCTCAGCTAGTTCCCCTTGAAAGCCAGTTTGGACAATTGACTCTAAGCTAACGCCATAATTACCAAAGCAAGTCCCCAATTTACCGATAACCCCAGGTTGATCATTGGTGAGAAAACGGGCGTAAAATCGAGTTATCAATTCTGCCATCGGCGCAATTTGGCAGTATTCCTGATGACCACAAGCTAGTAATGGATTTGCAACTGCTGTATTAGTTTTGAGGATAGCAACTAAATTTAAAATATCTGATGTCACAGCACTGGCGGTTGCACCAGCACCAGCACCGGGGCCAAAAAACATGACTTGCCCAATTGGTTCTCCTTCCACAAGAATGGCATTGTAAACACCGTTGATACTAGCCAAAGGGTGGGTTTTGGGCACTAAGGTAGGGTGAACTCTGACGGAAAGGGGAGATGAGGGAGTATCACGTTTAGCGATCGCTAACAATTTAATCACAAATCCCAATTTCTCGGCGTAGGCAATATCTGTCTTGCTAACTTGCCGAATCCCCTCAGTATAAACATCTTGTAAATTTATGCGTCCACCAAAACCTAATGATGCGAGGATGGCAATTTTATCAGCTGCGTCTAAGCCTTCGACATCGGCTGTCGGGTCAGCCTCAGCATAACCCAAACGCTGGGCATCAGCTAAGACATCGCTGAAGTTGCTGCCTTCTGTTTGCATCCGGGTCAAGATGTAGTTAGTTGTACCGTTAACGATACCCGTTACCGTGTGAATCCGGTTAACACTTAAAGACTGCTTCAAGGGTTGAATCACCGGAATCCCACCACCCACAGCAGCTTCTAGCATGACGTATACGCCAGCTTGATTTGCAGTTGTGAAAATTTCTGCCCCAAAGCGAGCGATCGCGGCTTTATTAGCGGTGACTACATGCTTACCATTACTTAAGGCTTTGAGAATGAGCGATCGCGCCGGCTCCAGCCCACCCATCACTTCGACAACTATATCTACCGCCGGATCGTTGACAATTGATTCTAAATCTGTAGTTAAGACTTCCGTAGATAATTCTACCGCACGGGGTTTATCTAGCGATCGCACTCCCACCCGATAAATTTCTATCTCTTGCAACAATGGGTGACGCCCAGCGCTATCTTGCAACAACTGCACTGTTCCCGTTCCCACGGTGCCTAATCCCAGTATTCCTAGTTTCACACCCATTTTGCACCCAATTTCACCAATAACAATTGTAGGTAGAGCGTTTGCCCTACCTACTGATTATCCTGCTTCGTTTGTCATTTGTCTTTCGTCTTTCGTCCTTTGTCTAAAACTAATACTTCTCTACGAGAGGCTGCGCCAACGACTTCGCTCAGTACAAGTGACTAATGACTAATGACCAATGACTAATGACTAATGACTAATTTAGTAAGTTTCTACGTGCCAGCGACCGGCTTTTTTGAGTTGCTTCTGGTAATCACTCCAGGTTACGCCTTCTTTCGCAGCAGCACCAGTTAGGGCTGCATCAATACCTTCTTCCATACCGCGCAAACCGCAGATGTAAGTGTGGGTTTTTTCATTTTTAATCAATTGCCACAATTCATCCGCATGTTCTGCTACGCGGTCTTGGATATACATCCTACCGCCTTGGGGATTTTTCTGTTCGCGGCTGATAGCAGCAGTCAGGCGGAAGTTATCAGGATATTTTTGTTCAATTTCTTCCAGTTCTTCCTTATATAAGAGGTTTGGAGTTGTGGGTACACCAAATATTAGCCAAGAGAATCCTTTAAATTGGTATTCTGGGTTAGCTGCTCTTTCCGCATCTTTAAACTGACGCCACAGATAAGCCCGCATTGGCGCAATACCTGTTCCGGTTGCCATCATGATCACATTAGCGTCGGGATCTTGGGGTAACAACATTTCCTTACCCACAGGCCCGGTAATTTTTACCTCTTCCCCTGGCTTGAGGAAACACAGGTGTGTAGAGCAAACACCGTAGACTGTTTCACCACTTTCTGGGTGCTTGTACTCCAATTGGCGGACGCACAGTGATACTGTCTTATCATCTACATCATCACCATGACGAGTTGAGGCGATGGAGTATAGTCTGAGTTTTTCCGGCTTGCCATTCTTGTCTAATCCTGGCGGAATAATCCCAATACTTTGACCTTCTATATACTTCAAATTTCCGTCAGATAAGTCAAATTTAAGGTGTTGAACAATACCAATACCACCTTCTTTGACTAGCGGTTCATTAGATATTACCTTGCCAATAAACGGAGCATTGGGACGGTAAGTGTTAACAGGAACGTCACCGTGGTCTTTTTTGGCTTTCGCTTGAGTCATGGTGTTGCCTTTCTTGTCCTTGTTCTGTTCTTCAGCTGGTGATTTAGCGAAGCCTTTGGCTTCACTATGAGCATTTACAGGTGTGGCTTTACCATTCCCTTCAGTGTTAGCAGTTTCCTCAGATGTAGCTAACTCGCTGACAACGCTTGTAGCATTCCCAAGTGAGGCTTTACCATTAACTGGCTCTAGAGCAGTTACAGGTTGGATGCTAACAATTGTGCCGCCTAGACGAGTGATACGTCGCATTTCTTGATTCATGCGGTTGTAAGGCACTCTGATGAACACACTGCCACTTTTCCGAATTGGGTAGTTAGTTTGATCAGTTTCTTCGCTCTGACGCAAACCCACCACTTCATAAAGGAAGATGCGGCTACCTAATTCTGTGTTGGCAGCACCCTCAACAGCACCTTGATTGTACATTCGTTCTACCACTCCGATAATTTACTTAACCGTTTTTCAAAAAAAAACTATTCCCATCCCATGCCAGCTTTAGTTTACCGGATTTTCGTTTCACAAAACTGGCCATGAGGGAAAAACGGCATCATTAAATTAATGCCTTGCTAAGTACACTCACCAAAGACATGCAGGCATAGCAAAAAACACACCTGTTCATCTTCTAAGGTAAAGGGTAAGTCTTTTGGAGAATGTTAATAATGAGTCAATTTAATCTTTTTTTCGTTAACTACCACCCCCATCAGGGAGATAGCTTTTTACCTTACTACCCAATAAGCAACTCACAATAGCAGATATTGTTAGAGGTTTGCTGTGATTGACGGAAGATACCGCTCAGTTTTCCTCAAAAAGTTGCTGTTGTGCTTGCCTACTCGAAGAGTTTAAATCGGAGAATGCCAAGGAGAGGAAAGTTTTCTTCTGATTGGTTTTAATTCTCCAAACTCATTACTGTATCAGAATGTTGTTAGCTATATTCATGACCTGTCAATGAATAGATTACATGACTAGGACAACTCTAGCTACAAACATAACGATAGAGACAAAAGTGATTTAGGCAACTGTAATCAGTTTTACTTGATGTGAAAAATCTGTCAACCTCGATCAGTACCTTGCCATAAGCTGACATTTCTATTTGAGCATATCCATAAATTTACAGCCAATGGTTTGACTAATGCAAGTTGTTGGCTCATTCGTTGGATAGATTTTGGCTTTGAATATCTTAAGCATTGCCCTGCCGGAATTACAATTTAGGTAAGGTGAAAAAATTCGCTGCCGAAATAAATTATACCTTATAGACTTGATTATATAGAGTCATAAGTAGCAAACTGAAAGAGGCGCAGCACTCATGGGCGGTGTTGATCCCCATTTTTAAATTAATAACTAAATCAACAAAAAAATGATTATGAACCAGACTAATTCTTCTTGGCAGCAATCTTGTATGGGATACCCCCTTCTGTTAAAATCAAATATACCACTAGGATTAAATACTTACCGGCACCAACATTCAGGCTAGTCCGACGAGTAGCAACTTATAAGATAAGGCAGGAGGCAGATCGCGCAGCGTGTCGTAAGACAGGCTAGGAGGCAGAAGGAAAGAAGTATGAATGAAAATTTTATTTCTGGGCCAAAAGCTCAGTTTAAAAATAAGAATTGTATTGAGCGAAAAGTGCCGCGATATTCAAGGCATCTACAGCTTAAGTTCCATGCTTTTAAACGTGGGTTACTGCTGCCTCCTACTTACTGCCTCTTGCCTTCTGAATACTTTGTTGCCTACCCGCTTGGTGTCTTATCGCTGTGCTAGGTAGCAAGAACGCAGGATAAACCAAAAGGGTAAACTCCTGGCTTCAAAATCTGCTGTGTGAAAAATTATTGACACAACTTTAGTATTTTAGAGGAGATTTATGACAAGTAAGCCGGAACGCGTGGTACTGATTGGAGTAGCCGGAGACTCTGGTTGCGGTAAATCTACGTTTTTGCGTCGTTTGATAGATTTGTTTGGTGAAGATTTAATGACAGTCATCTGCTTGGATGATTATCACTCCCTAGATCGCAAACAGCGTAAAGAAACAGGGATAACGGCACTAGACCCTAGGGCAAACAATTTTGACCTGATGTATGAGCAAATTAAAGCGCTCAAAAGTGGTCAAGCGATTGATAAGCCGATTTACAACCACGAAACCGGCTTGATTGATCCGCCAGAGCGGGTAGAGCCGAATCACATTATAGTTGTTGAAGGGCTGCATCCTTTATATGATGAGCGCGTGCGATCGCTAATCGACTTCAGTGTTTATTTTGACATTAGCGATGAGGTCAAAATTGCCTGGAAAATCCAGCGAGATATGGCTGAACGCGGTCATCGCTACGAAGATGTATTAGCACAAATCAATTCCCGCAAACCTGACTTTGAAAAGTTTATCGAACCACAAAGAGAATTTGCGGATGTGGTTCTCCAAGTATTGCCCACAAACTTGATTAAAAACGACACCGAGCGCAGAGTTTTACGGGTACGGATGCTCCAACGGGAAGGTAAGGAAGGCTTTGATCCAACCTACCTGTTTGATGAAGGGTCAACAATTAATTGGACTCCCTGTGGACGCAAGCTGACCTGTTCCTACCCTGGTATGCAATTGTACTACGGTTCAGATGTTTACTACGGTCGCTATGTCTCAGTACTAGAGGTGGATGGTCAATTTGACAACTTGGAAGAAGTAATTTATATCGAAACCCATCTCAGCAATACATCCACCAAATATCAGGGTGAATTGACTCACTTGTTACTCCAGCACCGCGAGTATCCAGGTTCCAATAATGGTACTGGTTTCTTCCAAGTGCTTACAGGTTTGAAAATGCGTGCTGCTTATGAGCGGTTGACAGCTACAGAAGCAAAGTTAGCGGTTCAGGTTTAAAGCAGCAGTGTTTGTGTCAAAGCTTGTGGGGGCGCTTCCGAGTGTCCCCTTTTTTTGTATTTTAA
>NNBV01003040.1_pt1 | contig 26360 bp, 21 predicted proteins | sample 1173771 | NCBI WGS metagenome assembly NNBV01 (sample SAMN07173938, study PRJNA388173) | plant metagenome | isolation source: symbiotic tissue sample KVS11 | place: Norway: Troms, Kvaloya island | reverse complement strand
CGTGAGCGCGAAGATGTCAAGAAGAGAGAGGCATCCGAGCTTGCCAGTTCGGGCAAGCGCTGATGATATTGCTGCGGATAATAGAGTCGTTCGATATGATCAATGCGAAGGCCTTGCAAAACGCCCTCTTCCAGTAACGATTTTACCTTTTGATGGTATTGCTTAAACAGTTAAGGCAATTGCATGTTCAGGAAGATCAATACGTTGACAGTAAAAAACCGTCTGTAATTGATCTTATGATCTGTTTCTTTCCAATTGCATAAACGATACACTTGCGCTTCAGCGATCTGTAAAAGCAATTCCGGACTGGCATTCACAGCAGTGATACACTCATCTATGAACTGATTTTCATCTCCTTTCATCTGCGAAGACAACTGCATCTGGAACTCGTGCCACCGAAACGCGTAATTAATCGGATCGGTAATTTGCGGAATGTCTTCAAGCTCTTCAATCATTTGCTTTACCTGAAGAGAAGGCTCTGGTGCACATCGCAGTACTGTTTTATATGTTCTTGGATGCAACGGATAAAACTGATCGAAATATTTTAAACCTAATCGCTGATGCTCATACGCCATCACCAATTCTTTCTTCTGAATCACTTCTTCTATTGTTCCGTCCAGGAAAGGAGCCATCACTCTTCCATGGAATAAAGGGTTCGTCCAGGTCACATCGAAGAAAGAGGCATAAGCGGAAAGTGTTCCTTTCTCCAACACATCCATCAGCCAGATATTGGAGGGATGATATGCCATGTGATTGGGAACAATGTCCTGGATCCAATTAATGTTAATGGCTTTTAATTTTGTGCTTAACCTGAGCAATTCCGCTTCACTACCAATCTCGGGATTGATCAGATACGGATTGACCACATCATATCCATGCATACTTCCCGGCACAGCCTGAAATATGGGCGAAGCATAAATTGTTCGTACACCTAACTTCTGCAGGTATGGAATAATCGCATCGAAATCCTGGAAAGTAAATCCTTTATGAAACTGAATGCGATAAGTATGAACAGGATTAAACATGTAACGTAGAGTAAAGTGAGAAAGATTCTGGCGACAGCGCCAGTAAAGAATTGCCTGCTACAGTTTGATTGGTACTACCCGGCCCGTTCCATTCCACATCTGCTGAATCCAGCAGTTTCGTCCATGAGTTTGAAGTAGGTGCTATCGTAATGAGTTGCTTTATTTTCGAAAAATTCATTACACAAATCAAGCGTTGATCTGCATGCCATCGTTCCAAAAGCAGTGTTTCATTTTCTTCAAGTAATGACACCTTTACATTTTCCCTATCTAAGAATCGTAAGGCAGGCAGGCGTTTACGAAGGGAGATCAGTTGTTGATAAAATCGAAATAATGTTTGATGAGAACCTTCTTCCAGCAAATGCCATTGCAGTTTCGAATGCTCAAATGTTTTTTCTGATTGTGGATCGGGGGCTTCGCCTTCATTGTGAAAGGCAGCAAACTCCGCTTTACGTCCTTTACGCACCGCTTCGATCAATGAGGATTCGGTATGACTGACAAAATAAAGAAAAGGATTTTTCTCACCGTATTCTTCACCCATAAACAACATGGGCAGGTAGCTGCTCATCATGGTCGCAGCTGCCATTAGTTTTTGTTTTTCAAAACTTACCAATACACTGGTGCGTTCACCCAGCATGCGATTGCCTACCTGATCGTGATTCTGAGAAAATACTACGAACTGACTTCCCTCCTGCTGATCTGCTTTTGTTCCAAATGTTTTCTGCCGATGCGGTGAATACATGCCATCGTACACATAGGCATCTTTATAGGATTTCGCAAGATGTAACAATCCATTGAAGTCGGAATAATATCCGCTTTGTGGCTGACCAGTTGCCACGCGCAACGCATGATGAAACTCATCGATCCATTGCGCATCCATTCCATAGCCGCCTTCTTCCACAGAACGGATATAGCGGATATCATTCAAATCACATTCGGCAATCAGGTAATGATTTCGTCCTGTTTCTTTTATCAACTCATCTGTTGCTAACCTGAGTTCTTTTAAAAAATGCTGAGGACTAAAATCTTTAATGGCATGCACGGCATCCAGCCGTAAGGCATCAATATGAAAATCACGAAACCACATCAACGCATTCTCGATGAAGTAATTCCGAACTTCATCACAACCTGCATCATCAAAATTCAATGCATCACCCCAGGGGGTTTTATATTTACCCGTAAAGTAATGGCCAAATTGAGGAAGCACGTTTCCTTCTGGTCCCAGATGATTATACACTACGTCCAGCACAACGGCTATGTCTTTCTGATGACAGGCATCTACCAGTTTTTGCAATCCTTCTGCACCACCGTACGAATCCTGAACGGCGTAGGCAAAGACACCGTCATATCCCCAATTGCGCGAGCCGGAAAATTGTGCTATCGGCATGATCTCAATAGCCGTTATGCCTAGTCGTTTCAGGTAATCGAGCTTCTCTGCTATTCCTTCAAATGTTCCCTTTGATGTAAAAGTACCTGTATGAAGTTCATAAAATAAGTAATCCTTCAATGGAGGATTGATCCAGGAGCTATCACTCCATTTATGCTTGTGCAGATTGATTACCTGAGACGGGCCATGAACACCTTGCGGCTGACTTAAGGATGCCGGGTCAGCATACTTTTTTCCATCACTTAAAACAAAATAGTACACATCACCCGGACGAAGTATGCTGGTAATGCAACTCCAGTATCCATGTTCCTGCTGCTGCATCGCTATGTGCTGATCATCAGCAGGAAGATAAATAGCTACCTGATCCGAAAGCGGAGCCCACACTAAGACTTCCGCTTCACCACGCGATGTAAAGTTTACACCCATAGCACGGTTATCGGTTCGTCTTTTCATTGAGCACTGAAGTTAGCAGTACAATAGAACGAGCTTCAATATTGATGACCGCTTCCGGCTGATGCGTCTTTCCATCTACATCACTCTTGCTCGTATCCAGCAGTGTATTCCATTGCTTGCCATACTTTGTTGGCGGTAGTTTATAATCCAGTGCTTCGTAATGCGCATTGAAGATGATATAAAAACTATCGTCCCTGATCTGCTCTCCTTTTGAATTGACAGGATGAATACCACGTCCATTCAGATAGATGGCAAGTGACTTTGCAAAATCATTTTTCCAATGTTCTTCTGTCATTTCTACACCTTCAGGCAGGAACCATGCGATGTCTTCCACACCTGCCCCTTTGATGGGCAATCCCTGAAACCAACGTCTGCGGGAAAAAGCTGCGTGCTGTTTTCGTATGGCAATCAGTTTTCGTGTAAACTGAAGAAGTTCCTGATCTGCTTCCTCCCAGTTGATCCATGAGATTTCATTGTCCTGGCAATACGCATTATTATTTCCTTGCTGTGTACGGCTGATTTCATCACCTGCTACCAACATGGGCATACCTTGTGAAAGGAACAACGTGGTGAGTAAGTTTTTCTTTTGCTGTAACCGTAAGCGAAGGATTTCGGCATCATCGGTCGGGCCTTCTGCTCCGCAGTTCCATGAGCGGTTATGGCTCTCCCCGTCTTTACTATCTTCACCGTTGGCTTCATTATGTTTATCATTGTATGACACCAGGTCGTTCAATGTAAAACCATCATGGGCAGTAATAAAATTGATACTGGCTGTTGGCGTGCGGTATCCATCTTCATACAAGTCAGGGCTACCTGTAAGTCGCAAGGCAAACTCACCCAGCATACTATCTGCTCCTCTCCAGTAATCACGGATACAGTCACGGAATTTTCCATTCCACTCCATCCATCCGGGAGGAAACTTCCCTACCTGGTATCCACCTTCACCGATGTCCCACGGTTCGGCAATCAGTTTTACCTGGGAGATAACCGGATCCTGATAAATGATATCGAAGAAAGCACTTAACCTGTTTACTTCATGAAGTTCGCGTGCAAGCGTTGCTGCCAGATCAAAACGGAATCCATCCACATGCATCTCCGTGATCCAATAACGAAGACTGTCCATCATTAACCGAAGTACACCAGGCAGGTTTGCATTTAACGTATTACCTGTGCCAGTATAATCTTTATAGTAACGCTGCTCTTCCGCCAGGCGATAATAGGAAGCATTATCAATACCACGGAAGGAAAGGGTTGGTCCCATCTGATTTCCTTCGGCAGTGTGATTGTAGACAACATCGAGTATTACTTCAATGCCTGCTTTGTGAAGTTCTTTCACCATCCTCTTAAATTCGGTCACCTGCTCGCTCAACACGCCACTACTGGAATATAAAGAGTCTGGTGCAAAAAAGGCAATGGTATTGTATCCCCAATAGTTGGTTAATCCTTTTTCTTTCAAATGACGATCAACAATGAAATGATGCACCGGCATGAGTTCGATAGCTGTTACGCCCAACTCCTGCAGATACTTAATGATTACCGGATGCCCAATGCCAGCGTATGTTCCACGAATGGCTTCCGGAATATCAGGGTGTGTTTTCGTCAGACCGCGTACATGCGCTTCATAAATAATGGTTTTATGATTTTGAATCTTCAGTGGCTCGTCTCCTTCCCAATCAAAGTGAGGATCGATAACGACACATTTGGACATGAAAGGAGCACTATCGGTTTCACTGAAGCTAAGATCTTCTGCCGGATTGCCAATATCATAACCAAACAATGAATTATCCCATTCAACGGATCCGGCAATGGCTTTCGCATACGGATCCATTAACAGTTTGTTATTATTAAAACGATGACCGTTCAACGGATCGTAAGGACCCGATACACGATAGCCATAGAGCTGCCCTGCTTTCAGTCCCGGAATGTAGACGTGCCATACATGATGCGTACGTTCTGTTAATTTTATTTTCTTACTTTCTGCTGCACCCTTGGGTTTATCAAAGAGACAGAGTTCTACTTCTTTCGCATTTTCAGCATACAAGGCAAAGTTTACTCCTTCGCCATCAAACGTTGCACCTAAAGGATAGGGATTTCCCGGAAAAATATTCACAGATCAGTGATCGGTTTAAAAGTGACTTTATTATTAATGTTAAATTGAAGATGATTGTTATCTGCCCATATGCCCATGATCGTATGAACCGGCAAACTGCTGCGCCCATAGCGGAACATTTTCATGTCTTCGCTCTGCTTCTACCAGTACTTGTTTCGCGGCTTCATCGTATGCCAGCTTTGCTTTGTGCACACGTTGTGTGAAATCGGCCAGCACATTCATATAGTTGATGAACGCTTCATACGGAGATGGATAATGATTGAAATAAGAGTGCACATTTCCATCGTTATCTTTTTTGGTAGACATATAATAAAAATGATCGCTGGTCAGCAGGTTTCTCCAGGTCTTGAGAAGTGTGCTATCGTTCATCACTACAATGTCCTGTTGTAATTTGAGCACCGATTGAAAAGCATCGCGCTGAAGATCGTTGCCCAGCCAGGCAGAGAGATCGCGTGCTTCGTCGGCCCATGAAATAAAATCGGGGACAGAAAGAATGTGATTTGTTTCCAGGCAATGTATGGCTTCCGACGGAGTGCTCATTGTAAATTTCTTTTGAGTGGTTACTGCTTTCAGCATACCTTCCAGAAAGGCAAACACGCCGGTCTCTTTTTTCTGATGCTCTCCGAATGTTTCATAGTCCATAGCCAGATTGACCAAGGGAAAATGAGGCGGAATAGAATTGAGTGACGACATGAATTTATCTACAGATAAATAACTATTGCCCTGACGGAAGCGGAATGAAATCTCATCGCTAAGATGATAGTTTCTCAAAAGCAATTTTACCCCGTGCTCATCGGGATGTTTGTATAATTCGTGAGGACTGCGATAACCTAAAATGCTATCGGCACCTTCTGTGATCATTCCATCAAAACCAATGCGGGCAACTCTGCGTCCAAGTTCATCACTATAAATAAGTTCGGTATTACGCAGCACGGTGGTACGAACTCCAAAGTGCTTGTATACTTTCTCCATATGATCGGCTACCTGAATTTCAAACTCATCACCGGGCACCAAACAAGCGAGTGAATGATAATCGGTCTCCGCCAGAAATTCCACCGAACCGGTTTTTGCAAGCGCACGAAAACTTTTCAGTACTTCGGGTGCATACTCTTCCAATTGATCGATGACAGTGCCGGATACCGAAAAAGCAATCTTAATTTTTGGGTTGGCCGTAATGAGCTTAAGCAGAAGGTTATTAGCAGGCAGGTAACATTCCTGTGCTATTCGCTTTACTATGCTTGCATTAAGCTGATCATCAAAATAATCGGTATTCGTTCCGATATCGAAGAAAGGAAAAGCTTTCAGTCTTCGTGGCTGGTGTACCTGAAAATAAATCACCAGATGTTGTTCGTAAGATGGTTCGCGGGTTTCAGTTGACAAGCTCATGATAAATCGTATTTAATTTTTTAGCAGCCTTATTCCATGTAATCTCTTTAATTTCATTGCCACTGTTTTTTTTCAAGGTTGTGGACAAACTTTCATATTGAAGAATGCTGCAGATGGCGTTGGCTAATGCATTGCTATCCCAGAAATCTACCTTCAGGGCATGTTCCATCACCTCGGCCACACCCGATTGCCTGGAGATAATAACCGGAACACCAGCATGTACTGCCTCCAAAGGAGTAATACCAAATGGCTCCGACACCGAGGGCATCACGTACACGCTGGAGAAGGAAAGTATTTTGTTGATCTCACGCTTCTTTAAAAAACCGGTGAAGTGAAAACGCGTGGACATTTTAAGCTGTGCCACACGCTCTATGATTTGTGGAAAGAGATCCCCAGAACCCGCCATCACAAAGTTGACATCCGGAAATTTTTTCAGCACCAGTGCCGCTGCATTTACAAAATAGAGCGGTCCCTTCTGGTGTGTAATCCTCCCGAGGAAAGTAACTACCTGCGATCCTACCGGAGACGTCTCTGACGGATGAGACTCTTCCGACATTATAATTCCATTATGCACGACCGAGATTTTTTCTTCCGGAATACCGTATCGGCTAACAATGAGTTCTTTGGTCCACTGGCTTACTGCCACTACACGGTCTGCAGCTTCCATCCCCTCCCGCTCTATATTGAATACATACGGATCGCCACCATTCAGCGCACGATCAAGCTCGGTAGCATGCACATGCACCACCAGTGGTTTCCCGCTGATCTTCTTTGCTGCGATACCGGCAGGAAACGTCATCCAGTCATGCGCATGAATCACATCAAATTCATTTTCTGCTGCGATGGTTGCTGCTACTTCCGCATAGCGATAGACTTCTTTAATAAGTTGCGATCCATATCCACCTGTAAATGAATAGGTAACTGTTTCTGTTTCAGTGATCGTTTCCGTTACGGGTGTTGTGATGGCTTCCCGAATTTTTTGAAACCGATAATTCCATTGTTCGATTTCATAGGCTACCTCTTCCTGTGAAGTCAACTGATAAGGTAGTAATGAAGACGGCACTTCAATGATATCGATGCGTGCCTTCCGGTCAGCTGTCCATTCCCTTTCTTCTCTTTCTGTGATATTTATTTCTTCTTGTATTATTGTAGCGGTGGAAACAATTTTCGTTACAGGGATTTTACTTGCACTGAGCAACTCTACCTTATCCGCTGGCTCATCACCATATAGTTTGGGAGCAACAAACAGTACCTCTGTATTCTCATGGAGAAGGGAATGAGTAATTCCATAGCAGGCCGTGCCTAATCCGCCGGAAATATGCGGGGGGAATTCCCATCCGAACATCAATACTTTCATACTTATCTAACTGATTGCTTTTGCAGAGCTGATAGAATATAAAATATGGTGCCTCAATAAAAATTTTAAAAGCAGCAAAAGACCTGCATCAGGAATAGTGTTGACCAATCATCAACGCACAGAGTTGCGTGCTAAAACAACTCAACTTCAATAAAGTTCGCGATGAAGAAATAAAAATTACAGAGTGGTAATAGTGTTCTCTTCCTTGGTTAAAAAAGTAATAAGTTTTTAAGAATCATGTTGGCAAACTTTCTACTTTCAAGAGCGCCTATTGCAGATGGATGCTGAATTCATCTTGCTAATGGCATTCTTTCTCTCCTGATTCTAACGCCTTTTTAATGTACCCGCTCTGTTTTTTCTACTTTGATAAGCTGGCATCTGGATTTATCATATCCCAAAAGAACCAATCATTAATTAATCCTCTGCCTTATGACAAAATACCGTATTCATTTTTACCCCGAGCATCGACTGGAAGTGCTTCGCACATTGCGCCAGTTCAACCAGGTGAGTATTGACAATATGGATGTCCATAGTATCGGCATCATCATTGAAGCTGACAATACAGAGGCCTTTTATCAAAAACTTCTGACCGACATTGAAGTAGCCGTGAATACCGGAGTGAGAATCTAAGGAGTATCACTCACCTTCATAAAAGGAGTGTGAGTTAAGCCCTGACGAATCAATTTATTTACTGCACTTGTTTCGGTGGATTAGAACTTCTTGTTACCTTGAAAAATTATAACTACTAAATTTTGCAAGCGGACCCTCTACATTCCTCGTCATTACCGTTTTTAAGCGGTAAGGGTGAAATGAATGACCTGACACGAAACTATAACTGGTCATCCACTCCTCTGGGAACGCCCGATCAATGGCCCCAAAGCCTTCGAACTACATTAAGCATCTTACTGAATTCACGGTTCCCTATGTTCCTATTCTGGGGCACCGATCTGATTTGTTTTTATAATGACGCTTATCGTCCAAGCCTCGGCAATAACGGAAAGCATCCCTGGGCGTTGGGAAAACCGGCCGCAGAAGTGTGGCCTGAAATCTGGTCGTTCATCAAACCCATGATTGATACCATACTGGAGGGCGGTGAAGCCAGCTGGTATGAAGATCAGCTTCTGCCAATCTATCGTAATGGAAAGATGGAAGAAGTATACTGGACCTTCAGTTACAGTCCGGTCAATGATGAAACAGGTAAGCCTGCCGGTGTATTCGTTACATGCAGTGAAACGACTCAGGCGATCAACAGCTTATCGTTACTCAAGGAAAGTGAAGATCAGTTAAGATTCGCAATCGAGGCAACCGAATTAGGGACATGGGATTATAACCCGACTACAAATAAGTTTTCCGGTAACAGCCGGCTGAAGGAATGGTTTGGGATTCATGCAGGTCAGGAGATTGATCTTTCACTGGCTACTAACGTGATCAAAGAAGGTGAACGGGAAAAAGTAAATGAAGCCATCCGGCATTCCCTGCAGTACACATCGGGTGGTTCATACGATATTGAATATACCATCGTGCATCCGCTTACCCGGGAAGAACGCATTGTGCGTGCCAGGGGACGGGCTTGGTTTAACCAGGATAAAATTGCTTATCGTTTTAATGGAACATTACAGGATGTTACTGCACAGGTTCTGGCGTTCAGAAAAACAGCAGAAAGTCAACTGTTTGCCGATGATATTATCAATAACTCGGAAGCTGCACAAATTGTCTGGCTGGGAGAAGAGATGGTATTCAGCCGGGTGAATCACAAGATGCTTGAACTGCTTGGGCGTGATAGCTCCATTATTGGAAAGAAGTTTATAGAAGCCATTCCGGAACTGAAGGAAACACCGTTAATGGATCGGTTGCGTCATGTACTGCGCACCGGAGAACCCTATCATCAACCGGAAGAACTGTTTGTTTTACATCGGCACGGCATTCCTTATACCGGATATTATAACTATAGCTACAAAGCACTGGTGAATGCCAATAAAGAAAGATACGGCATTATCTGCACAGCCATAGAAGTAACCGACCTGGTGGTAGCACGGCAGCTCATTGAAGAAGCGCAGCACAAGGCACGTCTTGCCATTGCTTCAGCCAACCTGGGTACCTATGAAGTGAACCTGCTGACCAATGAGATAACAACCGACAGCCGCTTTAATATGATCTGGGGCGGAGGTACACACGTGGATCGTTCTGAATTCATCTCCTTTATTCATCCTGATGATCTCGCAGTAAGAGAGGCCGCCCATCTTGAATCCGTTCGTACCGGTCACCTGCACTATGAAGCACGCCTGATTCACAAAGATCAATCCCTGCATTGGGTAAGAGCAAACGGACAAATCATCTACGATACCGAAGGAAGACCCGCAGCATTATTGGGAGTAGTCAAAGACATTACCGAAAGTAAGCTGTTTACACAAACGCTGAACAAACAGGTACAGGAGCGCACCGAAGAGTTACAGGCTATCAACGAAGAACTGATTGCTATCAATGAAGAACTGGGCGAAGCCAATTCCAACCTTACTCAAAGTAATGCCGAGCTAGCACAGTTTACCTATGCGGCTTCGCACGACATGCAGGAACCTCTTCGTAAGGTGCAGACCTTTATTGATATCATTATTAATAAATCAACCTCTTCCCTGGACGAGCATACTAAAAAATACCTGATCAAGATCAATAGTTCGGTCAACCGGATGAAATTAATCATTGATGACCTGCTCGGTTATTCGCATCAGACCAAAGAAGGGCAACAAATAGTTACCGTTGATCTGAATGAAGTGATCAGGAATGTGACTACCGACCTGGAATTAATTATCGAGCAAAAGGAAGCGGTAATCACTATCACACACTTACCTCAAATCAGTGCTATTGCAGGACAGATGAACCAGTTATTTCTGAATCTGATCAACAACGCATTGAAGTTTTCAAAACCGGATACACCACCACGGCTCTCCATTGTGGCGCGTCCACTTTTATCTCACGAAATATCCGGGCGAAAGAAATTACGGTCGAATACAAATTACATACAGATTGATTTCATTGATAACGGTATAGGCTTTGAGTCACAGTATGCCGATCAGATATTTGAACTTTTTAAACGACTGCATAGCAAAAGCGACTACGAAGGAACCGGAATAGGTTTATCACTCTGCAAGAAGATAGTTGATTTTCATAAAGGAGACATCTATGCCAGTTCAGCTGGTTCGGGAGCTACATTCCACGTGATTTTACCTGGCGAGATGTGAACTATAGCTATCTGTTGAAACACGATTTTCGATTATCCGCGGGAGTCATAATACGATGCCAGATCGAATCAACAGGCTGCGGATTTCACCTCTGTTTGTATAATGATCGTCAGCGATCATGGCTCTTTCAAATCACAGTATCAAAAAAATACCCTAAAGGTTTCTAAAACCTTTAGGGTATTTTTTTGATGCTGTAATTTTCTTTTTGCGCGAGTACACCCTTTCTATAAAATGCCCTCTGTACAGCGCGCAGGGAAGATGAACTTTATAAAGCAGCTGAGGTCACCTCTCTTTACTGCTAATGACAATTACAGGATTACTTCCCAGATAGGTTGAACCATATGATCATGATTCTCTCGTCCGGTAAAGCTATTTGTATTCTTCTTATTACTTCTCTGTCTTACTGAAGAACAGATCCAGCTTACGGGTGAGCTCATTAACGGTGGCCGCTTTGGTCATCATTTCTGAAATGCGTAGCGCATTTGCCTTTTCAGGTTTTGTGGCAGGTGGAGTGGTGGAATAAATAACAATCGGTGTATGCGCCAGGTGCGGCAGATCCTGAATGGCGATGAGGCACTCCCATCCATTTACCTTAGGCATATTGATATCAAGAAAAATATAGTCGGGAACAAAGTTTCCTCTTTTCAGTTTTTTCACTGCCAGTTCACTGTTATTGTCGAAGATAACATGCACTGGCCGTTGAATACCTTTCAGGGCTTCTTCGAAAATGATCAACTCATCCGGATCGTCATCTACAAGCAGGCAGATTTTATGTTCCATGATCACAAAAATTACAGATATTAAAAGAACAGGAATGATCAAAGCTAGCGCTCTTACTCATCTTCGCTAATAGGTTACGACATCCCATCGCAACAAGAACTATTTTTAGAATTGTAATTAATGACATTCAGCAACAAACATCTATTGAACTAATCGGTGTTTTTGGGAAGCCGGATATAAAAGCGCGACCCCTTACCCTCTTCGCTTTCAAAACCAATAGTAGCATGCATTAACTCGGCTAGTCGCTGGCAGATAGATAATCCCAACCCGGAGGAAGGTTCCCCGAGGAGCCCTGTCCGCCCTGCTATACTTTGACGGTCGAATAGAAAAGGTTGCAATGACAATGGGATTCCAATCCCGTTATCTGAAATACTAATCAGAATTTCATCGGTGCGATCTTCAATTAGAAATAAAATCATTTTGTCCTTCGTAGTGAACTTCATCGCATTGGAAACAAAATTATTAATAATCTGCAGCAACTTAAACTCATCGGTGTTTACATAAACAGCAGGTGCTGCAGATTGAAAGTCGATGTTACGTGTAGCATGGGTTAGCTTTAATTCGTCATAAATCAGCTTTACTTTTTCAACTACATTGATTCTGACATTCTTTATGGAGACACGAGGGGCTTTGGTATATTCTTCTTTTAGCAAGGTTTCTATCATGGCCACACAGGTCTTGCTGTTTTCATTGATCAGATTTAGATAAACAGGAAGACTTTGCAGATCATTGGCCTGCGCAGATTTACCGGCTTCTGCTGAAAGGTGCTGCATCAGATGCAACGTTCCGCTAAAGTGGTGAACGACCATCTCCAGCATGGTGTTCTTCTTGGTTCCAAATTCAACCAGATAATTTTCATGTTGCTTGGCCTTCGTGATGTCTTTAATGAACAGAACAAGTGACTCGGCATTGGAAATCAGATGCGCATTGCAACAGACAAAAATAATCTGATCGTTCGCTTTTTTCAATCGGAACTCTACTTCTGTTGAAAAGGAAGTGCTTTTTAAATTAGCAAATACGCTCTTCACATAGCGTTGATCTTCTTCAACAATGATGTTCATCAGTGAATCGAGACCGAAAGGGAATGCCTCATTTTGGAATCCGGTGATCGCGCAGGCAATATCATTTTGATAAACCACCGTCTTATTCAGTAGATTCAGGATGATAACTCCTTCGGTGGAATGCTTTCCGATTTCACGGAGCACGTTCCATTTTTCAGTGGGCTGATTCATAAGTCGATAAAGTGAAAGGCCATTAAAATTGATCTTATTTCTTTATCAAACCTAATGACGAAGCAAAAGCAATCAATTCGGCCGTATTCTTCACCTCTCCTTTCTCCATCATATTTTTCCGGTGTGATTCCACCGTGCGCTCATTGATAAAAAGTGAATCGGCAATCTGGCGCGAAGATTTACCTCTCGCCAGCAGATCCAAAACTTCCTTTTCACGCATGGAGAATTTCTCTTCCTTGGCGCGAAGGTTATTTTCGATGCCCATCAGAAATTTATTAAGGTTCTTTAGTCTTCGTGAGGTTTCCGAACAAATGTAAACTTCTCCCCTGGCTACCATCTTTACTGCCTGAACCAATTCTTCGAAGCCTGATTTTTTAGAGACAAATCCCAGGGCTCCTGCCTTCAGTATCAATGCAACACGATCCGCATCATCGTAGACCGAGTGAGCTACCACTTTGATGGAAGGATACTCCTCGTTTAATATATGGCAGATCTCATACCCATTGGTGTTTTTTAGGTCTTCCATCGCATCGAGGTAAATATCTAAAATCAATACGTCTACTTTTTTCTTTTTGAGTGCCTTAAACAACTCCTCCGCATTACTCGCCTCACCAACCATGGTGATATCTGTGTCTCTGCTCAAAAGATGCTTTACGCCATCTCTCATTATTTTATAATCCTCTACATGAAAAACTTTAATCTTACCGGGCATGGGTTTCATTTTGCGTGCAAATAGCAACGGATTCACATTCCAGCCAAATAATGGACATCCCAACACCAAAAAATCCGGAAATCCACGGATAGATTTAACCTCCCTTCCACTGTTACTTTGTTGCCGCTGATTCTTACCCACACCACATGCGCATAGAAGAAAACACTAATACAAAAGTAGCAGGGTCATTCTCTCCTGGCGAAAGTCGGCTTAATGCACATTCCTTTTAACGATGGGAAAGACGTTATTGTATATTGATGACGATCAGGACGATCTGGAGATTTTCCTGGAAGCAGTTCAATCGCTGCATTTCAATTATAAGTGCCTGCTTGTAGAAGGTGCTGCGCCTGCGTTCGATCTTTTGAAGACATTGACACCCGACTATATATTCCTGGATATCAACATGCCTGGTTTAAACGGGCACGAGGTTTTGAAAATTCTAAGAAGAGATGAAAATTTAAAGGCCGTACCGATCATTATTCTATCCACTTCCATTATGGGTGATCACATGGAAGAATTGCTTAGAAACGGAGCAACCACATGCATGATTARACCCAGCAGTTTTACCGTATTGTGCAAAGAATTGACGACACTTCTTAACGCTTACCCTTAAAAAAACAAAGAGCTTTCAAACTTCTCATGGTGCACTCTTTTGAAAATAAGGGAAAGAAAAAAACGGTACTACTTGTTGATGATGATCAGGTTGTGCATTTCATCAATCGCAAGCTTCTGGATACCAGCCAGATTGCGGAATACGTTGGTGTTGCTCACAATGGCGTGGAGGCACTGATTTTTATTAAAGACTTTTTTCAGAAAAACCAAACCGTACCGGATGTCATCTTCCTTGACATTAACATGCCGGTTATGAATGGATTTACGTTCGTTGAACAGTTGAAGACACTAACCCATCTGCCCTACGAGAAAATTAAAATTATTTTACTCTCTTCCTCCTTTCATTCGAAAGACAAGGAAATGGCAATACAACTTGGCATAGAACATTATTTAAACAAGCCGTTGTCTGTGCAAAACATTTATAAGCTGCTTGACGAGGAGTAACTTTTCAGAAGCAGGATAAACAAAGCGGATAGTGAAGTCCTATCACTATCCGCTTTAAATCATCAGGCAGGTACTTTACCTGCTTCACGTTCCCAGAAGCGATGTTGTGAAATGGCAGAAATGAATTGCTTGGGTGACTTATCAATTAACACTCCTAACCCTTCCGCATTCTTATCCAATCGGTTGGCCACATACGATGCCTTCAGCAGTTCCACTCCTTCTTTGTTAGCCGCAATGGCTTTGCAATGTGAGAATGCTTCGTTAACAAAGTGAATGGCTTCTGGCTGTGCAATCAACATTTTTACGTTTTTACCTCCCGGGATAAATACCGCATCAAATACAACGGACGTTCCCGTAAGGAAACTCATATCCGCCTTGATATCACCTTTCGCAGCTCCCTTGATCATTCCCAGGCGTGGAGCAACTGTTTTTACCGTAGCTCCTTGTGCTTCCAGTGCTTTTTTGTATTTATTAAATTCCTCTTCGTCTACGCCATCTGCAATCAATACGGCCACACACCTTGACTTGATGGTGTCTTTAATCGTATTGGCCATACTTAATGCAGCCGACTTTTCAATAGATTGTTTTTTCCTGATGGGTTGATACTCTTTCGGATTACCATCGGCCGGAATACTGTGGTTGATCGGTTGCTGAAGTTTCTTCACTGTCATACCTAAACCTTCGGCTACCTGGTTGGCCAGTGACGAATCTATCAATGCTAACAATCCCAATACACGTTCGCGTATTTCTTCGATGTCCACTTTTCCCAGTTCAAAACGCAAGGCATTGACGATATGGGATTTTTCAATATCGGATTGACTATTGAAAAACAATGTGGCCTGGCTGAAGTGATCGAAGAAGCTATCACTCCGCTCGCGCACTTTATGTGCATCGATGCGCTCTTCATACGAGGTAAATCCTCCTTCGGCCATCTTTGCCTGGAAGGGACAACCACTTGCCATGGAGTTGGGATTGTAACTTACTTTGCCTTGATTGATTTGCTGACGCATGTGACCATCGCGCTGATTGTTATGTACCGTGTTGATGGATCGGTTGATTGGAATCTCATGAAAGTTAGCACTACCCAAACGTGATAATTGAGTATCGGTATACGAGAACAGGCGACCTTGTAACAGAGGATCGTTGGAGAAGTCAATACCCGGAACTAAATGTGCCGGGTGAAAAGCGACCTGTTCCGTTTCTGCAAAGAAGTTATCGGGGTTACGGTTAAGTGTCAGTTTACCTATGCGCTGAACAGGCACGATCTCTTCGGGAATTAACTTGGTAGGATCGAGTAAATCGAAGTCGAATTTATGTTCGTCTTTTTCATCAACGATCTGCACACCGAATTCCCATTCAGGAAAAGCACCGGCTTCAATGGCTTCCCACAAATCTCTGCGATGGAAGTCAGCATCTTTACCGGAAATTTTTTGTGCTTCATCCCACGCAACAGAATGAACACCTAACAAAGGCTTCCAGTGGAATTTTACAAACGAAGATTTCCCTCCTTCATTGATAAAGCGAAAAGTATGCACACCAAATCCTTCCATCATGCGATAGCTGCGGGGCAAAGCACGATCGGACATAGCCCACATGATCATGTGCATCGATTCGGGCATGAGGGAAATAAAATCCCAGAATGTATTATGGGCAGAGGCAGCCTGCGGCATTTCATTATCCGGTTCCGGTTTCACTGCGTGAATGAGATCGGGAAATTTCACAGCATCCTGGATAAAGAAAACGGGAACATTGTTTCCCACCAGGTCATAGTTGCCCTCTTCTGTATAGAACTTAACTGCAAAACCTCTCACATCACGTGCCAGATCAGTAGAACCACGGAAGCCTGCTACGGTGGAAAAGCGAACGAAGACAGGAGTCTGGATGGATGGATCGCTTAAGAATTTTGCTTTGGTGTATTTTGCCATCGACTCATAGACCTGGAAGTAACCATGTGCTGCTGATCCGCGCGCGTGGACGATGCGTTCAGGAATACGCTCGTGATCGAAGTGCGTGATTTTTTCGCGTAAGATAAAATCTTCCAATAGTGATGGACCGCGATTGCCCGCCTTCAGCGAGTTCTGATCATCGTTGATACGAAGCCCCTGGTTCGTTGTCAGAAACTGATCGGTGCTCTCTTCTTTGTTTACTTGCAGATCATCTAACTTGGCATTATTGCCTGGTAATTTCTTTTTGGCCATGATAAGGTTTGTTTGGATTCAGCAGCAAGTACTAATTTCTTGTGCCAGCACAAACTGAGTATTCGGGCGGTTGTACTATCCAAAGAAGAATAACAGGATCAGGTCGAAGTCTGCATGTGTGCCACTTGTCAACTGCCTGATGTCAGCGCATTGACAATGATCCGTGATGCTGCTTCACAAAAATCAAGTCCTGAATAATCCGGGTTATAGCCACCGATATAGGGAACCGCCATCAGATAGATTCGCTTGCTTGCCTTACCTTCTGCATCTACCGCCTGGAATTGATCATTGATGGTAAGTCCTGCTACTTTTAAGAAATAATCTTCATTGTGGCTCTTTTCAATTTTATCATTTCCTTCCGCAAGCCATTCAGCTGCTTTTGCATGCGATCTGAATTTCAATCGTGCCTGACTGACCGAACCTTTTTCTACCAGGCTACGAAAAGGAAACTCCTGCAATGATAGATGTGACTGACCTATACAATTAATATAGGTCTCATATCTGATCGATTGATCACTGCCCGATTGATCCTGATAGTGATAAATTACTCCACCTTCCATATGTGGCTGCACAGTACTTTCCGCTCCTACAGCCACTAACTCAAGCCTGCCTGCTTCATGCAATGCCAGCAGTTCTTCACATGAGCTCTGAGGGACAAATGCAATCACGATGGAAATCAAAGGCATGAGCACCTTTTGCAGCCGCATCATATCCTCGGCCGATAAATGTTTGGCGGGATAGTTCATCGCAAAACTAAGTGCAGCCAGCATCTCTTTCCAATGAACAGACTGTTCACGCCGGATCGATTTTTCTGCTTCGGCATATTCTTCCCTGAAGAGCAGAAACGGCTCTTTGCTTTCGCGCTCATCCATGATGGAGGTAACGAATTCCTCCATGCTCATGTCTTTGATGCGGGCATACAAGGCAGGGTCTTTAGTGATTAATGCTTTTTTAAAATCGTTTTCGAAAACAAAATCAAGGGAGAGAAATCCATTATTTTCATTCCGGTTGGCAGCAATTTCTTCCTGTGAAAGAATGGATTCTTTGGAAATATGTGGGTCATCCAGATGGAACCGAATGCCCGGCAGTAACCCATGGCGCGAGTGCATGATGATTTTAAAATCAGGTGCATTCTCATTTGGAGCATAAGACACTTTGTGCGCGTGTTCCCTGATGAATGTACCATGATGACGGGCCATTGTACGGATGGCATCAATAGCTGTGAGCGATGCACCAGTAATAGCAACCGCGTGATTAAGCTGGTTGGGTAGCTTGGCAGGCGGATAAGGGGAATCAAAATAACCCGGCACCACTCCTTCCGATGTTTTCGGCCATGTATGTCCGGTACATACAATCACGTGATCAAATTCAAACGAGTCTCCATCTGCCAATTGAATGCTCACCGCATTGTTCTGTGGATGATCGGTGATGTCAGCCACTTTACTATTAAAATAAACCCGTGCAGTGATGCCCACTTCAATAGCACGTTGCAACAACAAGTCAAATTGTGCCGCCAGGAAATACCCGAACAGCAAGCGCGGTATTACTTTGTATTCATTAAAACGGGCGAGGTCAATACCGAATTCCTCAAGCAAAGTAGCCGGCACTGTGCTTAACCATTGCTCCAGCGAGGTAACGAGTTCTGGTATCTCGTTGCCCGATACATTGGTTACATGTTCATGATTGGCTCCTTCCTGATGATAAGGCATACCTGCTCCCAATGAATTCTTTGCATCATAAATAGAGATAGCAAAATCTGATCTCCCCGATTCAATCAGGTTTTTAAAAACGAATAGTCCACTTGGCCCTCCGCCAAGAATAGCAATCTTTTTTTTATTTACGCTCATGACTACTTGTTCATTTTTAATTTTACGTCCTAAATGTTTTGGATTCTCTTAAAGAATCTTCAACGAATTTTCTCCAACCAATAACACAACAGGGCTACAGATGTTTAACTTTTATCACCGGAAAGAACAAATTGATTTAAGGTGTTTAAATTCCCCAAAGCATCGCCCATGGTATTATTAAAATAAACGTAGACCTTTTTTCCCGCAGCTAACCATTCATTAATATAGGTCGCATATTCCGACAGAAAATCGCGTGAATAGCTTCCTTTATAATCTCCTTCAGGTCCGTGGAAACGGAGATAGATAAAATCAAATGAATTATCGAAGAAGGGTGTGGCTGACCTTGACTTATCATGAAAGACCAGCGTCATCTGAAAGTTTTCCAAGAGGTCATATACTTGCTGGCAGTACCAGGAAGTATGGCGAAATTCAACTGCTGTATCCCAGCTATGCTGAGGATCACATTGCCGTACCGTAGTAAGAAGTTGAACCAATTCGTTGTGATGATCTATTCGTATGCCGGGAGGAAGCTGAATAAGAATACCTCCCTTCTTATTTCCTGCTGGCTCTATTGTGGCAAAGAATCTCCTAACGTCTTCCTTATCAAAAGCCAGTTTCTTATTATGTGTTACCTGTTTCCAAAGTTTGAAGGTAAGCTTAAACTCTTCCTTAACTTCCGTACACCATTTGCCTACCGTAGAAGGTTTGAGGAGTTTATAAAACGTGGTGTTAAATTCTATGCTATTGAAAAGTGTGGAATAGTAGTGCAGTCGCGTGGCCGACTGGAATTCTTCCGGGAAAGCACTTTTAGGGATCGGGAGTTGCAACCCACTGATACCTGAATAATAATTCGGCAAAGAGGAATGCTCCATAGAGTATCGATATGCAAAGCTTGTTGACGACAACGACTAACTTAACCGGTAATGGCTATAACTTACGATCCACCTCTTTCAATTCCGTGAAGCCTCCGGTAGGAACGGAGAAAGCATCTCCATTTTTCTTTTCGAAGACCAGCACATTGCCCGGTGCATTTTTAATGAACTTCAGTTTTTCAATCGTGCCATCCAGTAAAGTCAGCAGATAATATTTTCCGATTTCGGGTTTCATACCATAGAGATTTACAAATGGAATTAAAAAGTGATGCCATTAAAAAAGTGTGAGTGGTGTAAAGGAATTATTAACGAAGCGCAACAGCAGTTGAAAATTTACTGTTTTTCGTATCAACCTAATGACCCTTCTGATGGAGTGTGCTATTTACCTTGCATGAGCTGCTGTATTTTTTCAAACAGGTGCTCTTCACTGTAGGGTTTATTAATGTGACCATTCATACCCATGGCGAGACTGGTTTGAACATCTTCTTCATAGGCATTGGCCGACAAGGCAACAATAGGGCCATCAAAATGCAAAATGCGCAGCTGCGCTGTGGCTTCATATCCGTTCAAATCAGGCATTTGAATATCCATCAGCACCAGGTCATAGGTGTTTGCTCTCACATGGTCTATGGCTTCTTCCCCACTGTTGGCAGTAGTCACCTGTGCGCCCAGGTTACCCAGCATTTTTTTTGCCACTAACAGATTCAGTGGACTATCATCTACAACCAGTATTCTCCAGGATTGAGCAAAGGCTCTCTTTTGCAGTGCACCACCCAGTGGCATATCTTCTTTCTTTTCCTCATGATCAGGGAGACCGAGCTGAAAGTAAAAGATAAAAGCAGCTCCCTGTTGGGGAGCTTCCTTTCGCTGTACGGAAATACCACCCCTCATCTGCATGAGTAAACTTTTTACTATACTTAATCCCAAACCTGTTCCACCATACTTGCGACTGACTGTTTCATCGGCCTGGGTGAAACTTTGAAAGATCATTTCCAGTTTTTCCTCTGGTATTCCAACACCCGTATCGATAACACTGCCTTGCACCCAAATCTCTTTATCCTCTCTGCGCAGCAATTCAAAAGTAACGTCCACCGATCCTTGTTCGGTAAACTTAATTGCATTGCCGATCAGATTTGTCAGCACCTGAGACAGGCGTGTCGGATCTCCGATGACCTTTGCAGGAATGGATGCATCTACGAGTGATGATAATTTGAGTCCTTTCTGATCAGCCAGGAACTGGTAGGTGTTAATGTTCGATCTCACCACGTGATTGAAATCGAAGACAATGTTTTCAAGCGTTAGTTTTCTGCTTTCAATTTTACTTAGATCCAAAATGTCGTTGATGAGTTGCGCCAGGTTTTTTCCGGCATCACGAATGATTTCCAGGTACCTTCTGTGCTCTTCACTTACTTCCTCTCCCATCATTACTTCGGTAAGCCCTAAGATACCGTTCAATGGAGTCCGTATCTCATGGCTCATGTTGGCCAGGAACCGGCTTTTGGATGTGTTGGCTTCCTCGGCGTATTCTTTCGCCTCTTTCAGTTTTTGCTCATTCCGTTTACGCTCGGTGATGTCCTGAATAGTACCTTTCAGTGTGCCGGGTTTACCCTTTTCATTTTCAATCACTTCGCCTACACAAAAAATATATTTTAAGGTTCCGCTCTTATCCAGTATTCTGTGTTCAAAAATAAAATTCTCACCATGACGAATGGAACGGTGGATGTACTCATCCAGCAAAGAAATGTCTTCAGGATGAATGCGCTTCCGGTAGTGCTCCAGCAACGCTGATGGAGAGTGGTAATCCAGATCGAAAATGCGGTATGCTTCCTTTGAGCCTCGCAGGTTAAGCGTGGGGATTTCCAGTTCCCAACTGCCTACCTTGGCTAACGACTGTGCTTCGTTCAACTGGTTACGTTCCTTTTCCATTTCCTGTTTGGAAGCCGTACTTTGTTCCAGTTCTTCACCCAGGATATTAATCCCTGTGGCAATGGCATCGATCACTGTTCCATTATCTGATATGGGCAGTTTTTGTTTGAAGTCCAGGTTGGCAAACGAACTGATGACTTCAATGAAATTATTCACGGTTTGCTGCTGTGCCTCACCGCCCGCATTGAGCTGCGCGTTGTCTAAAAACTGATTGAGGTTATCGGCAATCTTTGTAATCAGGCTACTATCAAAATCAATCACAATACGTTTGGAGTGATCACCGCGAATGAGTGCCTCACTCAGTTCCCACAACTTCACTAATGCTTCTGTGGGTACTTTGGTTGTATGTGTTTGTATTTTATCCACTTTACTTTCTCAATGACGGTTATTGAATGCTCGCTCTGTCTGTGTGCTTTTTTTTAAGCTCCTTCAGCCAGTGCAGGGCATCTTCCTGATTAGAAAAAAAATGTGCCGGGAAATCTTTTTCCGTTTTGATAAAAATATTGGCAATGAGTGCAGATACAGGATTGGCGGCAATAAAAGCGGCCCCTAAAATATTGGCCAATCCCTGATCGGGCAGTTGCATAAATTTCTTCGCTTCCGAACTCACTTCCCTCACGTTGGAAAGATCGATGATGAGATAATGTTTTTTATTTTGCGTAAACTGTAACCGGCAGGCAAGAATGGCTTTTGCTTTCTCCAGGTCTACTTTTAATCCTTCCGGATATTCCATAAAAACAATATCCATCTCTTCATCCTGATGGCAGGTGACAAACGAATACTTTTCTGTTCTCATGCTGGCAGGGTTTAATGAACGGATGAAGTACTCTTCTCTTTTATTTTAATCAACCACTTTAACGCCTCTTCCTCACTGGTGAAAAATTTAGCCGGAACCGGCGGGTTACTCACCTTTAAATAAAGATTGATCAAAAGTGTAGGCACCACGTTGTTCGACAAAAAAGCACCCGCCCTGATTCCTCTCAATCCTCCTTCCGGACTATTCATGTAATCACGTGCTTCCTTGGTTGTTGATTTTAAATTGGTCACATCAATGAGCGCATACACGGCTTCGCCCCTTGTATATTCCAACCGGCTGGCCACCATTTCCCTGGCAACATGAACATCCATGTCCAATGCAGGAGCATATTTAAAAAACACAATGTCACCGTACTTTTTCCAGAACGTGGCTGTCTTGTATTCTTTTATATCTGCTTTCGTTTCACCCATGATCATTGTATCGTACCAATTAATTCCATATTAAAGTTATCGCTGGCCTGAACATAGGCCGCGACGGGAACTACCGTAACTCCGAATCTTTTTTTCTCAATGGCAGCATCCATACCCAGGAACATGTTATCACAACCGAGTTGATGCGCTCTCAACAGCGTTTGATAAAGTCCCTGCCGGTAAGCACCTTGTTCTACTACAAAGTCATAATTCAAACCCACCGCATAAAGGGAATAGTTGTTTCCTGAGCGGTAACAGAAATTAACTGCTACGGGCAACTCCGTGGAGTCAGGTGAGCCATCTGATTTTATTCGCAATTCAATGACTTCCCAGTTAGGATGAGTCATGATGTGCTGAAAAAATTTAAGAGGAATGGTAAATGTGTTAATGTAAAACGATTTGTCCTTCACGTTTTTGTATAACTCAAACCAGTGCTGCGCATTGCCTGATTTCTTTTCCTGTTCGGTGACAAGTATCTGCGTGGTGAAGTTCATTTCCTTTTCTAAAATCATCTTTCTGAAGTGCCACCGGGATTTGCTGGAAAAGCGGGCCAGGTATTCAGTCGTGGTTTCCCATTTCATATCGGTCAGCGTATGAACATCAGGCATATCGAATTTAAAAAATCCTTCGGTAATAAGAAAATCACGCAATTCATTATCATGGCTATCAAAATCACGCAATTGGATCATGCTTGCACCACCTTGTTGTTTCACCTCGGTCATAATGCGGAGCATTTCCTTTACGGCTTCTTTCCAATGCCTGTGATGACGGTCTACGAACAGGTGATCTCCCAGCGATAATAATGATCCCATCATCACCACCTTTGAGGTAAGGTAATAGGGATCCTTCTTTCTCCCTTGTTCTATTTGTCGTGATGCTTCTGCGCTTGCAAACAAATCATCCTTGCAAAGTAACTCCGTGAAGTAGGTAGCGAGCACCGGTTTTTTATTCTCATCGCGGATAATCAGGTAGTGTAGCTTCCAGTTGTTCTCGGGTTCGGGATTATTGCTGAAGGTCTCTTCAATAAAGCGGCATCCTTCCCAATCAAAGGTACCGCGGTCACCGAGCAGCGTATTCCATAAGGCTGCATCTATATGATGAATGGTTGTTTCGTGCTGGATGTCCAGTTGAATAGCAGTGATGGTGTTTTGTGCCTGTGCATAGTGTTTTTTCGTTTCTTCAAATGAAGTCTTGAAGCTTATCCCCAGTTTCTCGATCGTCACCCTTTCCTCTTCCAGCACTTTGGGAAAATGATAGTGAAAAGCCTGCAGCAGATTTTTGATATCCTCATCGGTGTGACTGTTGGTGATGGGCAGTCGCAAACCCGTACAATTGACCGGCACACCTGGGAAAATTCCGATGTTGGTGAAGAAACCTTCCTTTAATAATCGCTTCACCATGTTGTAACCGGTTCGTGGTAATCCCAACGCGATGTAAAAGATAGGCGAATCGGAAGCATGTACCTGTGGCAGATGAAGTTCATCCAGAAGGGTTCTTGTCAATTGAATTTTTGTCTTCAGCTTTTGTTGCAGTTCATTGATCTCAGATGACAAATGAATTTTCGCACTGGCTACCGAAGCTCCCAGCATCGGAGGCTGCACCGGGCCGGAGAAAGTATAGGAACTACCACACGTTAAAATCTTGCGCATCATTTCTTTGTCCGACATCACCGTCACTCCACCTCCCGTACCAAATCCTTTTGCCAGTGAAGTTGTTAAAACCATTTTTGGATGCAGTTCCATCTGGCTAAGCACATAACCATTTCCATATTTTCCCGTCCAGCTCATACCATGAGCATCATCCATGTACACATGGAAGGTGGCATACTTTTCCATCAGATAAGTGATGTCCTTCATTGGTGCAAAGTCACCATACATGGAATACAAGCCATCGGCCATGTACCAGATCTTATTGTATTTATTGGGATTCTCTTTGATGAGGTCTTCCAGCATTGTCATGTGATTATGCCGGATCATTTCCACGCGGGTTCCTTTTGCTTTAGCAAGCTGAGCAGCCAGCTGTACACTTCCGTGCACCTGGTGATCGAGGATCACCAGGTCATTCTCCTGCACCAGTATAGGTATTGCCGCCACGTGTGCCAATGTGGTGGTGGCCGCCAGTATCGCGCGATTGTTATTAAAAATTTTGAAAAAGAGATCTTCCAATTCTTCATACAGCGGACAAGCAGAGTAAGCCCGTGAGGAAGAATATTGCGTACCATAGCGAAGCGTAGCATCAATGGCACCTTGCTTAAGACGATCATCCATTTCCAAACCCAGGTAACTACACGAGCCAAAGTTGACTACAGAATTACCCTGAATGGTCACTTCCCGGCCATTCAGACTTTCATCCTCCAGTGAGAGTTGGAAAATTCCATTCTTTACGCCGTTGGTTAAACATTCGTCTATGGTGTTGATAAAGTTATTGGTATTCTGCGTTTTTGGCATGAGATAAACTAATTAAACGTACATCGGCAAATTCTACTTCACACAAGCGGTCTTAAAATAGGTGCAGGGGTTCATCATGACCTTTTCTATTTATGCCGGGCATCCTTATCAGCTAAGCACGGTTTGTTAACGTGCGGGATAACGATGCTTCAACTCATAGGTCATTCAACTACCGTAAGCGGTAAATGAAAAATAAAGCGGTATAATTAAAGTTAGATTTTTTACGTCACATTTCCCAGTGATTGTTAAGGGGTGACTGTTATATTCTATTTCAGAAATTGCATCCAAACAGGAATAACAAAAGTGCTATTGACACTATATTATTATCGTATAACACTGAAAGGCGCATTTAACCCGGGATTGTCATCAGCGCGTTGTCATTTCTCTTTTGAATTTATGACAACGTATTGGAATAATGTTTCTTTAAAGCGAACTATTTACCTGTTCAAATACAATTATTGATTATCCGCGGAAGTGTTAATGTTACACCAGATTGAATGAGAATGCCGCGGTGTTCACCTCTTTCAATCAAAGCCATCAAAAAAAAGGGTTCCACCTTTTAAAAAGTTGGAAACCTTTCCTTTCTGTAAAATGCCCTCTGTACAGTGCGCAGCAAAGAATGAACTTTATAAAGTCGCCAGGTCATATAAATTTATTCTTTAAATGCGTTCTTCATAGAGACTAATCTTATTTCTTAATTGATTCATTTCCTCCTGCATGGCTTTCATTCGCTCCAGTAATTGCATGATCGCATTAACACCTTCCGGATTGACCTGAAGTTCATTGGTCAGGCGTGCAAGCTGCTCTGCTTTGGCTAACTCATAAACAGGAATGACTTTGACCTCATCCACGAAATTAATTTCAATCCAGCCTGCTTCTTCCATTTCGGTAATAAATGAAACCGTGACCTGATGATGCAGGCAAAAAAAATCGAGGGGTATAAATGCAGTAGTCTCCATGATTATGATAATGATGCAAGTTCAGTGAAGAGTTCTTTTTGTTTATCGCTGAGCTGAGTAGGTAGCTTAATCGTATAGGTGACATATAAATCTCCCATCTCCCCTTCTTTCTTATAAAGAGGAAATCCTTTTCCTTTCACCCTGATCTTTGTT